>FLOH01001157.1_pt1 | contig 43024 bp, 24 predicted proteins | sample 756751 | NCBI WGS metagenome assembly FLOH01 (sample SAMEA4026879, study PRJEB14308) | marine metagenome | biome: coastal water; material: water | depth 74 m
GAGTAGTTGTCGCACTTGAATCCTTGCCGCAAAATTCGGTGGGATTTGAGAATTATGTACAAAATGATGAATTGGTGAAATCCATTACCAAAGATATTTTCCCTGAAACGAATGGGCTACATCCTAAAAAATATGGAAATGGCGATTCCTATTTTATGAAACTGGTTATTAACCGTCAGGAGGTTCTGGATTGGCAGAGCAGTGCTCTAGACCCCTTTGTCAACACATTACGTAAACACTGTCTTCCTGATTTTTCAATCGATTTTATAAAAGAAGGCTTAAGAGAAAACAATGGAATCAGTTTTCTTCACCGGAAATCGGATGATATGGATATATATTTTGTCTCTAATATTCAAGATAGAGCAATAAATCTTCCCATCACTTTTCGAATACAAAACAAAATACCTTGGGAATGGAATCCTTACAATGGCGAAACATCACCAATCTGGAGTTATGAAAAGACTAATGAAGGTATAAAAATACCAATAACATTATCTTCATATGAGTCTACTTTCATAGTCTTTAGAGATGGGAGTAACAAGAGTCATGTGAAATTTTCTGATTTGTATAAAATCACAGATATTAAAGAGGATAAAATTGAAACCCTTGCAAATGAAAATGGTATTTTTAATCTTGTTCTAAACCAAGATATGTCGGATATTGCCAGATCGGTAAATGTAAAAGATTTACCTGCACCGTTTACTATCTCTGGAGATTGGAAATCCACTTTTATAGAGAACGATGTTACCATTCTGGATACTTCTTTTTCCCTTCTAACATCATGGACGAAAAATGATAAAACCCAACATTTTAGTGGAACTGCAATTTATAGCATCAGTTTTGATTTACCTGAAGAATATATCTCTGATAACCATGTCCTTCTTCTTGATCCCGGCAAGGTAGGCAATATAGCAGAAGTTGAGTTGAATGGTATCAAAGTTGGTACAACATGGATGCGTGAGCAGACTCTAGATATCTCGGATATACTAAAATCAGGACCAAATAATCTAAAATTTTTTATCACAAATACATTAATCAACAGAATATCAGCAATGGAAACAGCACCGCCAGTACCCAAACATCTTGTCCCTTATTATGGAAGCGGAACCACAAATTATTCTGCGGCAATGAACAAAACGATGGAAATGGGTTTTACTCCTCTGCCGCCATCAGGATTAATGGGACCTGTGAAGATTAAAGTGCTGAAGAAGGTTGATATTAAATTCGATTAGACAATTATTATTTTTATACTAAAGTAAGTTCTTAATACAAATATGATCAATAATAATAAGCGAAATATCATTATTTCTATGCTCTTTGTGACGAATATTTTCATCGCACAGGAACAACGGAATAATATCCATTTTGTTTGGGATGACAAATTACCATTTCCTGTACTAGAAAAAATGCTCTATCCAGCAGGAACAGTAGATATAATGGTTCATCGTGCAGGTTCTGACAAATATGGATTTCTACATGATGCAGCAATTGTAGAACACAAAAACACACTTTATGCTGCTTGGTATAATTGTCCGGAGGGTGAAATGGAAGAAACTGCCCTAATAAGAGGACGAAGATCCACAGACCATGGTATGACCTGGTCAGAAGTGGAAATTCTTGCGAGCGATGAAAAAAAGAAAGGAATTATGTATGTCCCAATAACGTTTCTATCCAACAATGGTAATTTATTTGCCTTTATTTCTAATATGGAAGGCGGTGCTGATATAGTTACTCAATGTGAAGTTTTTATTTTAAATGAGAAAATTAATTCTTGGAACAGTCACGGTTTTATCACTGGCCCCTTTCTTCCTAACTCTTCTCCCATAAAAATGGAAAATAACAATTTTATTATGGCAGGGCGGATGGCAAATAAACCAGGACAGAAACCAACTATTCCAGCAGTTGCAATTAGCCATGGCGACAAACTGACAGAGCAATGGGATGTTATTCCTCTGAATTATAACGGAAAGTTACCATCTAAGGAAAATCCGGATTTCCCAGAAACAACAGTCATAGTTGATGGATCTAACATTACAGCTTTTGTTAGAAACCATTCACTATATCCACTACTCTTTATAAGTGAGAATTATGGTCGAACTTGGTCAGATCCGATGGTGCACAATTTTCCTTTTGCGTCATCAAAGATATATGCCGGTACTTTAAGTACCGGACAGAACTATGTACTAGCAAATATAGTATCCAACGGTAATCGAGATCTGCTGACTGTTGCAGTAAGCCATCCGGGTAAAAAGCTATTTTCCAAATTATGGAAAATTAGAGACAGATATAGTAATGAACTTGAATCAGGATCGGAGTGGTCCTACCCTTGCGCAACAGAGTATGCTGGGAATTTGTATGTAGTCTATACCTCTGAGAAAAAACATTGTTGTCTTACGATAATTCCGATTAGTTCGCTCAAAATTATTCCAAATATAATGTTGGATGCTATCACACCACCGAATGAGGAAGAAGAATGATTAATTGCAAGAAGCGGAGTTCGTTTTTGGTGTTGCTAATAGGAATAACTACTTTTTTTTGTTCCAAAGAAACACCATTTCAGGAACACTCTCTAACTAGTCGGATGTTTCAGGGTATTCCCAGTTTATCAATTAGTCCCAATGGACGGCTATGGGCAACATGGTATGCCGGGAAAACTCCGGGGGAGGATAAAAACAACTATGTTGTGGTTGCAACAAGCGGGGACAACGGTATAACTTGGAATGAAGATTTTATTTTAGATCCTGATGCAGAAGGGCCGCTTCGAGCGTTTGACCCTGAATTATGGATTGATCCTGAGGGAAGACTTTGGTCTTTTTGGGCTGAGACAATTGAACATGATGGAAAAATTGCCGGTCTTTGGGCTAAAATCAACAATGATCCTGATAATGGAAATACCAAATGGTCTGAACCTAGACGTATCACCGATGGAATAATGATGTGTAAACCAACTGTACTTTCCACTAGCGAGTGGATTTTGCCTGTCTCAACTTGGAGAGATAATGACTATAGCGCCAGAGTTGTGGTTTCTACGGACAAAGGTAATTCTTTCAGCATTCGTGGTGCATGTAATGTGCCCATTGAAATCCGAAACTATGATGAACATATGATTGTTGAGAGAAATGATAAATCACTTTGGATGCTGATTCGCACTTCATATGGAATTGGAGAAAGTTTATCAATTGATAGAGGAAAAACATGGAGTACACCTGTTCCTTCTGCAATCCAACATCCTTCGGCACGTTTCTTTATTCGACGACTATTTTCAGGTAACTTGCTGCTCGTTAAACATGGGCCAATAAACGAAAGAACTGAAAGATCACACCTGACTGCATATTTGTCAGAAGATGATGGTCGCACATGGTCTAATGGGCTGCTTCTAGATGAACGAAGCGGCGTTTCATATCCGGATGGTCAACAGAGTTCTGATGGAACCATCCATATTATCTACGATTACTTTCGCACAGGAGCCAAAGAAATTCTAATGTCCAAATTTATAGAGAATGATATTCTTAAAGGAGATGTGGAATCGGCTACCGTATCGCTGCGAATGGTTGTTAGCAGTAATCCTGAAAAAGTTTTACCACCTGCACTTCAAAGTATGTATTTATTAGCTGATGGAATAACTTCAGGTATAAAAGCTGATTTTTTTAACAACGAAAATTTGGAAGGCGAACCTATTGCGAGTCGCATTGATAAAAGTATTAACTTTTATTGGGGACCAAAAATATCTCCAATTCCAGGAATTGTAAATGATGATAAATTCTCCATTCGTTGGACAGGGAAATTAAAATCGCCAGGGAATGGAGGATATGAAATTGGATTAAAAGCTGATAATGGTGTTAAATTGTTTATAGATGGAAACCTTCTAATTGATGCATGGACAGACCAGGCACCGGGTCACTCTAAAACAAAACACTTTGAGTTTGAGGAAGGGAGACTTTATGATATTAAAGTTGAATTCTATGAAAATATGGGTTCATGTGAGGCCAGATTAGGGATTGCACCTCTCATTAAAGCCAAATGATCTAGCATTTTAAACCCACTTTTTGTCTATAAGTAGTTAACAATTTACACTTGTTCATTTTATTCATGTTCAGTATAATTATTTATTTGAATGGGTTTATCCTAAATTTAATGTAAGGTATAACGACAAAAATATTTGAATAAATAATATTATAATCTTTTTAAATATAGTTTATGTACAAACTTAATTAATAAAATAGGTCGGATATAATGAAATTACTAAACCAAGCTAAACACATAGCCTTCTTTTCAATTTATATAGCCATGGTTATACTGATAACCAATTGTGCTACCGAATCAACAAATTCGCTAAGAGAAGGATTTGCTAATCCCCCTGACTCTGCACGACCTGGAGTTTATTGGTATTTTATGGACGGAAATCTTAGCCGAGAGGGGATTACTGCTGATCTGGAATCTATGAAAGAAGCAGGTATTGGAAATGTCCTCTTCCTTGAAGTTAATGTTGGAGTTCCTCGTGGATCTGTGGATTTTTTAAGCGAGGAATGGCAAGAATTGTATAAACACGCTGTTCGGGAAGCAGAGAGATTGGGTATTGAAATTACACTCGGTTCTGGTCCTGGATGGGCTGGAAGTGGAGGCCCGTGGGTAAAGCCAGAAGAATCCATGCAGCATTTGGTTGCCTCTTCTACACTAGTTAAAGGTCCATCAAAATTTAAAGGATTGCTTCCGATACCTCCACCGAAGAGACCTTATTTCGGGGAGAAGGCTTTAACTGAAACATTACGGAAAAAATGGGAGGCATATTATGAAGATGTAGTAGTTTTAGCTTTTCCAACTCCTGCTGATGAAAAGAAGATTAAGAATATTGATGAAAAAGCACTTTATTACCGAGCTCCATATACTTCCAGAGAAGGCGTAAAACCATACTTACGGACGCATGCCGATTATCAGGAGATTTCAGGTGCGGCAGTTGATAAGAGTAAGATAGTTGATTTAACAGATAAATTTAATTCCGATGGAATTCTTGATTGGGAAGTTCCAGCTGGAAACTGGACAATAATGCGTTTCGGGAAACGAAACAATGGTGCTGTTACTCGACCTGCACCTGCACCGGGATTAGGATTTGAATGCGACAAATTTGATACAATCGCTTTCAATGCCCATTTCGATGAATACATTGGAAAACTTATTCAAAAAGTTGGTCCTCGAAAAAAAGGAGTTAATGGGGGATGGACTATGATTCACTTCGATAGTTGGGAAATGGGAGCGCAAAACTGGACGGGGAAATTTCGTCAGGAGTTCCAAAAGCGCAGAGGTTATGACCCAATGTCTTTTCTTCCCGCATATAGTGGATACATCGTAGGTAGTTTAGAGTTGAGCGAACGATTTCTCTGGGATATACGCCAAACCTCTCAGGAATTAGTTATTGAAAATCATGCAGGTCATTTTAAAAAGTTAGGTCGACGACATGGATTTAAATTCTCCATCGAACCTTATGATATGAATCCCACTTCCGATCTAGATTTGGGAGCAGTTGCAGATGTGCCGATGTGTGAGTTTTGGACTAAGGGGTTTGGTTTTAATTCCTCATTTAGTTGTGTTGAGGCAACTTCTATTGCTCATGTACACGGACTACCGGTCGTTGCTGCAGAGGCGTTTACGGCTGGAAGTAAGGAAGCATGGAAAAAATATCCCGGAAATGTTAAGAATCAGGGTGACTGGGCATTTTGCATAGGAATAAATAAGTTTGTTTATCACACGTTTGCTCATAAACCGCTTGGAGAGGATTATCGACCGGGCATGACTATGGGTCCATATGGTGTACATTGGGATCGAGGTCAAACTTGGTGGTCTATGTCATCGGCATATCATCGTTATGTCACAAGGTGCCAGTATGTCTTACGGCAAGGGCGGACTGTTGCAGACATATTATATCTAACGCCAGAAGGTGCGCCTCACGTATTTCGTCCTCCTGTATCGGCTTTGGAAGGTGATGAAGTATTACCTGATAAACGTGGTTATAATTTTGATGGCTGCTCTCCTTTAGCATTAATTGAAAAAGCCGGAGTTGAAAATAACAAAATTGTTTTTCCGGGTGGTGCTTCATACAGTATAATGGTACTGCCAAATTTTCAAACAATGACTCCAGAACTTTTGGAAAAAATAGAATCTTTAGTAAAAATGGGTGCTGTTATAGTTGGCACACCTCCGGTTAAGTCGCCGAGTTTAGTGAACTATCCTGAATGTGATCAAAAAGTTAGTTCGTTGGCAGAAATAATTTGGGGCGGAATAGAAACACCAGACGTGGAGACAGAACGAAAATATGGAAAAGGAAAAATCTTTTGGGGAGGCAATTATTCTGTTAGTGATACTACTGAACTATATCCACACTACGATGTGACTGCAGAACTATTGAGAAAATTAGGAATGAATGAAGATTTTAAATCATCAGGTTCGATCCGTTACACTCACCGTACTACTGATGAAGAGGATGTATATTTTATCTCAAACCGGACTACCCAATCAATTCTAGATACATGTACATTCAGAGTAGAATCTGGAACACCTGAGCTATGGGATCCAGTTACGGGAGAAACACGTTTATTGCCCGAATTTTACCATCAGAACGGAAACACATCAATTCCAGTAAAACTGGATGAAGATCAGAGTTTCTTTATTGTATTTCCAAAGAGTAGAAAAAATGAACCGGTTGCTGGAATAAAAAACTTTCCCGAAATTGAAACGATCAGTGAACTTGAAGGAGAATGGAATGTTTCTTTTGATCCAAAGTGGGGTGCTCCAGAAAAAATCATATTTGATAAATTAGAAGATTGGTCAAAACGACCTGAAGAAGGGATAAGATACTATTCAGGCATCGCTACTTACAATAAAAGTTTTGACTTTCCAAAACTCGATAATTCTAAAATTTACACTGACCTATATCTCAATCTTGGCGAAGTGAAAAATCTCGCAAGGGTCAGACTTAACGGTAAATATCTTGGTATAATCTGGACCTCACCATGGCAGGTGAAAATAACAGATGTAGTTAAAGATGAAGGTAACCAATTGGAAATTGAAGTTGTTAATTTATGGGCAAATAGATTAATAGGAGATGAGAATAAACCAGACGATGGAGTCAAGGATGGTAAATGGCCCGAATGGTTACTAGAAGGTAAACCACGCACCAGTGGGCGCTATACATTTACTACACACAGATATTATAAGAAAGATATGCCTTTGCAGGCATCTGGTTTATTAGGACCCGTAGTCATACAAAAAGTAGAAAGTAGATAGAGTGGTTCATCTAAATTCATTAAATAAACGGTGAAGGAAAATATCACTTTCATTTTGTAGTTTTGAATAAACGAGTAGTGGATGAATAAAAACAAGTGATACTATGAAGAATAAACTAAAATATAAAAATAAAAATAATATTGTAGAGAAATAGTTATGAATAGCTGAAGTCGTTTATTAGTATTTGTGTTTTTTGCAAAACCTTTAAAAGTCATATACTTAATTATAAATAATAGGAGATAATAATGAGTAAGAACATAAGCAGACGAGACGCTTTGAAAACCATAGGACTCACAAGTCTTGCTGCAACCACTATTATGGATTATACATTTGGAGCTAATAAAAATGTTATTGAATTAAAACCTGAAGTAAATAATCCTAAACACAAAGATTTTGACAAACCACTTACATGTATTATTATCGGAGCCGGAAATCGGGGTTGGGGTTACTCTCGTTATGCTTCCAACTACCCGGGAGAGATGACTTTAGTTGGAATTGCTGAACCTGTAAAAATTCGGCAAGATAAATTTAAAGCAGAGCATAACCTGGAAGAAAAAAATATTTTTGACACATGGGAAGATGTATTTGGAAAACCGAAGTTTGCTGATTTTGTAATTATTTCAACCTGGGATAGACTCCATTATGCCCCTGCTATGAAGGCTCTCGAAATGGGGTATCATGTTTTGCTTGAAAAGGCTATTGCTCAATCCTGGGAAGAATGCCAGGATATCCTTGCTCAGGCAAAAAAGTATAATCGGATAGTTGGAATTTGTCATGTATTGCGTTATGCTCCCTATTTTATTAAAATGAGAGAAATAATTCAGAGTGGCGAAATTGGAGATGTTGTAAGTATTCAACATATGGAACCAATAGATAATATTCACTTTTCACATTCTTTTGTGAGGGGAAATTGGAGGAACGAAAAAGAATCTACGCCTTGCTTACTCTCAAAATCTTGTCACGATTTGGATATGATTTATTGGCTACTGGGTAAAAAGTGCACACAAGTAACTTCATTTGGCGATCTAAATTACTTTACAACACCAAACGCACCATCTGGGAGTACTCTTATGTGCACGGGAGGCTGTAGAGTTGAATCTTCTTGTCCCTACTCAGCTAAACGCATTTATTATACTAATAAAAGGGGAGTAGCTCATCTTATTGACCTTCAACCCTGGGATACAGACAAAGTTCTGAAGGCAATTAATGAGGGTCCTTATGGTAGATGTGTATTTCACTGTGATAATGATGTTGTTGATCATCAGATTGTAAATATGGTTTTTGAAGATAATATTACAGTTGCATTTTCTATGGAGGCACATACAAGTTACGGTGGAAGACGCACCCGGATTATGGGAACAAAAGGTGATCTTGTTGGTGACGAAAGCAATCTAACAGTTTTCAATTTTGGTACTCTAAAAAGTATTACATATAAATCATCCGAATTAGGAAAAGAATATTCTGGAGGTGGACACGGTGGTGGTGATTACGGACTTGTTCATAATTTTCTTCAAGCAGTCTATCAGGAGGACGAATCGCTGCTTTCTTCAACTATTGAAGATTCAATGGAGAGTCATTACATTGGTTTTAAAGCTGAGGAGAGTAGACAAAGTGGAGGTAAAGTTATTAATCTATAATTATTTAATTTCATGAGAAAGGGAAGGTAGTGTTCTCTGAAGATGCAAAAGCAGTTGCCAAACAGAATAGGAAAAGAGCATTTTATTAGAAACTTGTGAGTAAATATCTTGAAAAAATCAATTTATTTTCCCGAATAGAGAATAAAAAACTGATTTTTTACTATAAATCTACAAGGTATTAAAATTGAAATAAACAAATATATGATTGGAGAATATTTTTAAAATATGAGAGATATTACATGAATGGTTTTGAACGAATAGATTCATCTCTGAGAGGAAATAAATCCGATAAAGTTCCTATCATGCTTCATAATTTTATGATGGCAGCTAAAGAGAGCAATATCTCAATGCAGGAATATCGTAATAGTCCTAAACAAATAGCTAGATGTTTTATTGAAGCAATAGAAAAGTACAGTTACGATGGTATCGTAGTAGATATAGATACTGCCACTTTAGCCGGTGCTGTTGGGGTACCTATTGAATTTCCTGAAAACACACCTGCTCGTACTAAAAAAGGATGCTTAGATAGATTAGCAGATATTAGGGAACTAAAAACAGTTGATATTCAAAATTATAGATATGTTCAGAATTGGCTGGAAGCAACAAGTCTTTTAAAAGATTATTTTGGCGATCAAATATTTATTCGCGGCAATTGTGACCAAAGTCCTTTTTCTCTAGCTGGTTTGATTCGCGGAATGCAAAGTTGGATGATGGATTTACTAGATCCTACGAAACACGATTTGGCACATGAGCTGTTAGAACATTGCACAAAAATAACTACACAATTTGTTGATTTAATGGCTGAAACAGGCGCACACGGACTTTCTAACGGAGATAGTCTTGCTGGTCCGGACATGATTTCGCCGGATATGTATAAGGAGTTTGCTTTGCCTTATCAAAAACGAGTGATTGATTCGGCACATCAAAGAGGCTTACCTTATATACTTCATATTTGTGGAAATACAAATTTAATTTTAAGTGATATGATATCGAGTGGAGCCGATGGTCTGGAATTAGATTATAAAACTGATATCAATTTGGTCCATGATAAAATGAAAGAGAAAACGACTTTTCTAGGAAACCTAGACCCGAGCAATGTTTTAGCACTTGGTTCGATAAAGTTAATTGAACAAAAGACCAGTGATTTATTGGGTGTATTTTCTGATGAGCCTCGATTCATTCTAAATGCTGGTTGCGCTATTCCGGCAGAAACACCTTCGAATAACTTAAAGGCAATGATAAAAGTTGCCAGAGAATATAAAATATAGTTTATAAATCAAAATATTTTGTATCGTTAATTCTGCTATTGAACTAAATTAACGCAGTTATAATTCATCTATAAAGGTGGTTTACGGTTATTTGAATGTAACAATTGTAAAAAACTGGATGATGCTGAGGGAAGTCATGCAGGTACTCTGATAAATTTTGTTAATCAAATTGCCGATACTGTAGCAAAAGTTTATCCTGATATAAAATTACAAACTCTGCCATATCCAAATTTTGAATGGATGGTTAATTATGTACGTTACTATGCTGAGAATAAGCCAGACGATGGAGTAAAGGATGGTAAATGGCCTGAATGGTTACTAGAAGGTAAACCACGCACCAGTGGGCGCTATACGTTTACCACACACAGATACTATAAGAAAGATATTCCTTTGTAGGCATCTGGTTTATTAGATCCCGAAGTTATACAAAAAGTAGAAAGTAAATAAAGTGGTTCATCCAAGTACATTAAATAAGCGGATAATGAAATTATCGTTTTCATTTTGTTATTTTGAATGACCGGACTATGGAGGAAAAAAACATGTGGTACTATGAGGGATACACTAAAACAAAGAAATAAAAACTATATAGTAGATGCAGATTATAGAGAAATAGTTAAGAATAGCTGAAGTCGTCTATAAAGATTTGTGTTTTTTACAAAGCCTTTTTGAAGACATATACTTAGTTATAGACAATTAGGAATAATAATGAGTAAGAATAAAAGCAGAAAGAGAATCCTATGATAGTATATAAATATCTCTCTATATTGCTCTTGATCTTCGCAGTTGTAAATAATATATTCGGGAGTAACCCACATTCTAAGGATAGCAGCTCTTCATTTACTGTTACACCTTTGAAGGAACTAACAATATCTGCAAGTACTGGAGAAAAGCCGCAATCCAAAGTATGGTATTATAATGGGTACTGGTGGGCAGTTCTTTCTACTGCGGAAGGCACGAAACTTTGGCAGCTTAAAGAGTCGATGTGGGTGAGTGTGCTTCATCTTTCTGATTCAACAAACATAATGGCAGATGCTCGTGCAATTGAAAATGTTACACACATCTTATTATTCCATGGATGGGAGACAGAGTTAGTTTCAGTAGAGTATGATTCGAAGAATGAGAGATATCAGCTTTGGTCAAAACGACCAAGCCGAGTAAAAATCCAGATAGAGCCGGCCAGTGAAACTGCAACAATTGATATTGATCTCTCAGGAAGAATGTGGTTAGCATCGGATGACCAAACAAAGGTAACAATTCGTTGGAGTGATGCACCATATGAAGTGTGGAGTAATCCACAAACACTTGCAACTGGAATTTCCAAGGATGACATTTGCGCCGTAACTGCTTTCCCAGATGGCAGCACAGGTGTTTTGTGGTCGAATCAGAAGACAAAACGTTTTGGCTTCAGAATTCATGTGCTGAATACAAGTCCCGAAATTTGGTCAGCTGATGAGATACCTGCATCAGGTTCGGCAATTACTTTGAAAAATGGAATGGCTGATGACCACCTCAATATTGCCGTGGCCTCGGACGGTACTTTATACACCGCTGTAAAAACGAGTTATGATACAGAAGGTTACCCGCTTATTGCTCTTCTGATCCGACGGCCTTCTGGCAAATGGGATGAACTTTATAGTGTTGACGATGAAGGCTCACGTGGTATAGTGCTTCTAAATGAGGAGGAAGACTGCCTGATGGTAGTTTACACATCATATAGAGACCACAAGATTGTATGTAAAAGATCGGGAACTGAACGGATATCGTTTAGTGAACGTAAGACGTTGATGAATAGCAATAATGAATTAAAAAGTATTAACAATGTCACAAGCACAAAGCAGAACACTAGGAATGAGTTTGTTATACTTGCATCTGAATCTGGTATTGCAAGATCGGTGATTTTAAAATATCTCAATAATAAGTAAATAAAAGTTAGAATTGCATACACTTGAACTTGAGATAAACTATCATAGTATTCCAATCATCAAAAAGGTTTGATATTAAATTCAATTAAACAATTATTATTATGTAAGAGTCATTTCTTAACACTAAAATAATTTTTAAAAATAAATTATGGGTGTACCTTATGAAAACCTTAGCTAAATATGTTCAAATAAACATTCTGCTAATAACATCTCTTCTTCTATTTACATTTTTGATTACTGGTTGCTCAGGAGATCAACCATTAATTGAGAATGGTGAAAGTCAATTTGATATTTTTGTTTCAGAGCATGCTCTACCGTCTGAAAAATATGCTGCTAGCGAACTTCAAAAATATCTAAAACAAATTACAGGATGTGAATTGTCGATTGTCCATACTTCTAATTCTGAAACTAAGTTAATATATATTGGATTTGAAGATGCTCCAAAAGAGCTATTGGACGGACTAATTAAAGAAGAATTTGGAAATGAAGAATTTATAATACGACCTCAGGATGGAAATCTTCTTATAGCCGGAGGGAAACCACGCGGAACACTTTATGGAGTGATAGGTTTTCTCAATGATTTAGGTTGTAGATGGTATACACGTGAAGTTATTGATATTCCCCAAAAAAATTCCATCAATAAACCTGCAGAAGAAATTAGACAAAAGCCTGCATTTGAATATCGCGAAGCTTGGTACAAAGAGGCTTATGATACCGAATGGGCAGTTCATAATCGCTTAGCCCCAAGTTCCGTTCCTATCCCGGACTCGCTTGGAGGAAGTTTTATCATCTATCCTTTTGTGCATACTTTTTACAGATTAGTACCACCTGATAAGTATTTCACAGATCACCCAGAGTATTTTTCCATGGTTGATGGAAAGCGTAAGGGAGAGAAAGCTCAGCTATGCCTTACCAATCATGAGGTTGTAAATATTGCCACTCAAACAGTCTTTAGATGGATTAAGGAACACCCTGAAGCTAGTGTTTTTTCAATAGATCAGAATGATGGATATGGTTATTGCGAGTGTGAAAATTGCAAAAAGCTGGATGACGCAGAGGAAAGTCACTCAGGAACACTGATTAATTTTGTTAATCAAATAGCAGATACTGTAGCAAAGGTTTATCCAAAAATAAAGTTACAAACACTGGCATATGTTTATACGGAGGTTCCACCAAAAATGCTAAGGCCTGCGGATAATGTTACTATTCGTATGTGTCATTATAATTATTGTTCAGCACATTCTATTGGAGAGTGCAGCAGCCACAAGCCATTTATGGAACGATTAGAAGCTTGGGATAAAATATCAAATCAAATTACTATCTGGGATTATTTTACTGACTATGCACGGTATCTTTTACCATATCCAAATTTTGAAAGGATGGTGAACGATGTACGTTTCTATGCAGAGAATGGATGTGTCGGTCTGTTCGCACAGGGAAGTAATGTTCCTGATAATGGAGGTGGAGAATTCGGCGAATTACGCGCATGGGTTTTTGCACAGCTTATGTGGAATCCGTGGCAAGATGGATGGAGCTTGATTGATGAGTTTGTGACAAATGTTTATGGAACTTCCGCACCATACATCAACGAATATATCCAGATGATGCATGATAAGGTTAAACCAGACAGTGTCTATTTTACTATTTATGCGGAACCGACAGATGGGGGCTATTTAACTCCGGAAATAGTTCAGAAAGCAGAAACATTATTTGCTCACGCGGAGCAAGCAGCATCAGGTGACCCAGCATTACTGAAACGAGTTGAACTAGCTCATTTACCAATTTTATATTCACGCCTTTATTTTTATTCAACTGGTGGACGAGTATTTTTGAGCAAAGAAGAAATGCCGGAAGTATTGCTGAAGTTTGAAAGAATTATTGCAGAACATAAGATTAGTAGCATGGCTGAAGGCAAGGAGATTGGTGATATCTCAGCTTTTATAGAACGTATAAAAAATGCACCTAATTTTATATCTGATTGGTGGATAATTGGACCTTTCAACAATTCAAATGAAAAGGGATTAGAAACTATTTATCCACCCGAAAGAGAATTTGATGTCAATAAAATTTACAAAGGTACGGCAGACCATAACGTGAAATGGAACTCTTATACTAATCAAGAATCTGGCTATATTGATTTTACAAAAATATTTCATACTACAGAAAATGGAGTGGTCTATGCATCAAGGACCTTCAATATAGATGAAGAGAAATCTATGAAAATTGGTGTTGGCAGTAACGATGGAGTTCGTATGTGGTTAAATGGGAAATTGGTATTGGATCATAAAGTATTACGTAAAGCTGAACCTAATCAGGAAATACTTACTCTGCCATTTAAGAAAGGAGAAAACTCTGTTTTGATAAAGATAGATCAGTTCGGTGGTGGCTGGGGTTTCTATTTTTCTTTATTGGACGAAAATTATCAATAAATTATGGATACATTATGAAAAAAGAAAGAATAATGCACGAGAATTTAAAACGGCTCTATTTTGCCATTTTACTTTTATCATTTGGGTGCACAAGCTACCATAACAAGACATCGGTTGAAGAAGTGAACTCTCATGTGGACCCGTTAACCTTGAAAGCCGGAGAACTAGAAGCAGTTTTTATCGATAACAGTGCCTATGGCGAAACACATAGTGCCGGATACAATGGCATTGCCGAGTTGATTCATGAAGAACAGGATTCGACTTTATTTGTACCTTTTTATTCAGGTTTTAATATCGAACATATTTTTGGAGGTGATTCATTGATCGAGCTATTTGAACCGCGCCGGTATCCGATGCATCTGGAACGCATTGATGAATCAAGTGTGATGCTACATCAGCCAGAAACGCCTCTTTCGCATATGGAAAGTTGGACAACATTTACTGCAATACCGCCGCATTACATTGATGTAGATTTTAGATGTATTTTTCATTCTAACGAATTTTTCCAACATGGTTACGCCGGAATCTTTTGGGCAAGCTATATCAACGAACCTGCAGATAAGAAAATCTATTTTTACGGATGCGACAAAAAGTCTGACTACTCGTGGCTTGAGGGTTGGTCGCCTAAACATGGACTAAAAAGCACACACTTGAGTGAGCAGGATAATCATCATTTATTTATGGTCCCTAATTTCAACATCACACTCGCCAACGACTTTTCAGATTATCGCTTCGAAAAGCCATACTATTATGGAAGATTTCACAACATGGTCTTTGCTTATCTTTTTGACGTTCCCGAAAATGGTTTAATTCGCTTCTCACAATCGCCAACCGGGGGTGGTGAAAAAAATCCAGCATGGGATTTTCATTTCATAATCCCAAATGTAAAGAGAAAAACGCAATATACTTTTTCAGCCAGGCTTGTTTATAAAGAATTCATTGGGCGAGAAGACATAACAGACGAATATGAGCAGTGGTCGAAAATTCAAAATCAACAAAACCAGAACCATTAGCCTATTCGAGGATCGATCAACTCGGCGGTGGCTGGGGTTTTTATTTCTCTTTCTTGGATTAAGATTCATTTAAATTTAGTTTGTTTATAAAAATTATAATTTTATTATAAAGGAAGATAAAAAATGTATAAAACAATAGTCTTATTCTTTTTGGTAATAATTGTTACTACTTGCAGTAAAAATCAACCCGAAAAAAGTGAGCAGCCAAATGTAATTATTATTTTTGCCGATGATCAGGGTTATGCCGACATAGGCTGTTATGGGGCAAAGGGGTTTACAACCCCAAATTTGGATAAAATGGCTGAAGAAGGAATGCGCTTCACAAATTTTTATGTAGCTTCCTCTGTTTGCTCACCATCACGAGCAGCTCTGCTCACAGGCTCTTACCCTGTCCGGGTTGGAGTTCCGGATGTGCTTCATCCAGTTAGTCCTACGGGACTCGATCCGAGTGAGATTACAATTGCTGAGATACTGAAAGGTGAGGGTTATGCAACTGCATGCGTTGGGAAATGGCATTTGGGTGATCATCCTACTATGATGCCCACCAACCAAGGATTTGATGAATACTTTGGAATACCTTATTCCAATGATATGTGGCCATGGCAAAATGATTATAAAAAGGAGCGACCTCGCACCGAATTATTTCCTGATCTACCCTTATATTTAAATAGCGAAGTAGTTGAAAGAAATCCTGATCAAAATCAAATTACTAAAAGATATACAGAATATGCCATTCAGTTTATCGAAAAGAATAAGAATAATCCGTTCTTCCTATATCTGCCACATACTATGCCGCATGTGCCGCTAGGTGTATCAGAGAGATTCGCTGGTAAAACTGAGTATGGACGATATGGAGATGTTATTGAGGAAATAGACTGGTCGGTGGGTGAAATATTGAACACACTAAAAAAGAATAATCTTGATCATAACACATTGGTGATTTATACTTCCGATAATGGCCCCTGGCTATCCTATGGAAATCATGCAGGTAAAGCTTTTCCCCTTCGAGAAGGAAAAAGCACCACATTTGAAGGTGGAATGAGAGTACCTTGTATTATGCGCTGGCCAGAGAAAATTCCTGCTGGATCGGTCAACCATGAGATGGCTACTACGATGGATTTTTTGCCAACAATAACTCGATTAGTTGGGAGTTCCGCTCCAAGAGACAGGGTAATTGATGGCAAGGATATCTGGGCGTTAATGAGTGGTAAGGAAAAAGAGGGAACAGAACAAAGGACATTATTTTATCATCAACAATCCGCATTACAGGCGGTTCGTAGTGGGCCATGGAAATTACATTTTCCACACCAATACAGACATCAGGCTGAAACCCCGGGTAAAGATGGAAAATCTGCCGGACAGGTTGATGCTGCCATCGGTCTGTCTCTTTATAATCTGAAAGAGGATATCGGCGAGAAAAACAATGTTGCTGATAAATATCCACAGATTGTTCAAAGATTAACGGCTTTGGCAGATGCCCACATTAAAGATTTGGTGGAGAATTCCAGAGCACCTTTGGAAATATCGGATATAAATTGGCGCCGCTATAAAGATAGACTTTCAGAAGGAAAATATATTACAGATTGGTGGCTGATCGGTCCTTTTGATAATACAAACAGGAAAGGGATCGAAAAAGTTTATCCACCCGAAGAAGAATTTATCACTGGTAAATCTTATCCTGGTAGAAACAATAAAAAGGTTTCCTGGTTGCAGTATGATGGAAAAAGTGATGAGTACATCAGCCTTGCTAAATTATTCAAACCGTCTGATGAAGGTGTCGCCTATGCGCGAAGGGTATTTAATCTTAAAAATGAAGCAATATTAAAAATTGGACTAGGTACCAACGATGGAGTAAAAATGTGGGTAAATGGAAAATTAGTCCATAAAAATATCATAGGCAGACCTGCCTTACCCAATGAAGATGTAGTGTCAGTATCATTTAATGAAGGTGAAAATGTTGTTTTGCTAAAAATTGATCAGCTTGGCGGCAGCTGGGGTTTCTATTTCTCTTTGTTGAATTAAAATTCTAAAATGTTGAAATTGACATGAAGGAATCCCATAATATTACAATACCAGTTTTACTTATTGAACAATCAAAAAAAATACCGAATTCCAAACAACTCTATCATACTAATCAAGAGAGTAAATCATGAATAACAAGATTATCCTAATTATAATCATTTTTTTAACTCTAAATCATTCTGAATTTTGGGCACAAAATATACATTTTGATAAATACAAAGGAGTAACCCCAACAAAAACCAGTGTTCGAATTGCTAGTGCTTCAATAATAACTGAAAAATGGCAAAAGGAAACTAATTGGTCACGAATTGAAGAAATGGTTACACGAGCTGCTCATGAAGGTGGAGCAAATGTGGTTATTACTCCTGAAGGAGTTTTGGAAGGATATGTAATAAATGAAGTAAATATTAAATTAAAATCAGGAACAGATAAAGAGTTACTTGATCGCTTTTTTAAGCTGGGTGAACCAATAGATGGATTTTATATTAAAAAAGCATGTGCTTTGGCAAATAAGTTAAGCATTTACCTAGTTTTAGGATTTCTAGAGCGTGAAGATCAGAATCTTTATAATACTGCTATACTTATTGATCCTGATGGTGATATAATTGGTAGATACCGCAAGACTCATTTTGCTCAGGGATATACTGTCAATCCTGAATTCTATAAAGCAGGAGATAAATATCCGGTAATTCACACCTCTTTTGGAAAAGTTGGAATCCTAATTTGCTATGACCGCCAATTGCCTGAACCGGCCCATATTTTGGTTTTAAAAGGGGCTGAAATTTTATTTATTCCGTCATACGGAAGTTATAATGACCAAGATGGTTGGAATACAATTATGTTACGAACACGTGCAAGAGAAAATGATGTACCCCTAGTTTTTTGTCATCCTTATCAAAGTCTTTTAATTAATAGCAGTGGAGATTTAACCGTTCTTGGAAATGGCGGTGATGTATCATACTATGAAATCAGAGTTGCAAAAGATGAAAATGCTGTATTGAGAAACAGGCGCCCTGAAATATATAACGAATTACTTAACGTTGATGAAAAAACTAAATAGGATCTGCTTATATTTAATAACAGTAACTTTATATTTTAAAATATTTTTTTGACTTATTATAATTATACAAGCACTAATTATAATATCATTATTGATTACTCTTTCTCCACATTTATATGCTAATAAATATGGGCAAGAGTTAGCTCACGATTGTTTGACATGAAAGAATTATAATTCAGCATTTGTTCTATAAGTATCTTGAAAACATTTTAATTAAATTCACAAAGCAGATATAACTAGTGTATAGTTTTTATGAACAGCTTTATTCACAGATTTTACAGAGTTATTAAAAATATTTGAAAAAGTAAAAGTAAATAGCAAATTTATCTATCCAATTATAAAATGTTACTAATTAAAGTGAGTAAGCCTATGAAAGCAAGAATAATAATGATATTGATTACATTTCTGATTTTGTACACTGGAGACATTGTTTCTCAATCTGAATTTTCCATTATTGTCTCAAAGAATCAGCTAAATGATGAAGCTGTGAGTGTCGCTTTAGATGATCTGATTAATAGAGGCAAAGAATTAGGTATCTCATTCCAAATTGTCAGTACTCAGATTGAAATGGAAGGCTCAGCAATTATTGTAGGTAATGCAGAGAGAAACGGTCTTGCTGAAAAAATTATGGCTCAGAGTAACATACAGCAGGAGAAAATAGATAATCTTGAAGGATATGAAATTAAAACTCGATTAAATGATGAACAGAAATATTTATTTGTGTCCGGTGGTTCAGCTATAGGTGATATTTACGGGCTTTATTGGATTTTGGACAGAATGCGTGTCTTTAAAAACATTCCGGATATCAATATCAAAAGAGAACCAGCGCTATCCGTAAGATATTCAAGGGTCAGGGTTAAAACCAAAGATGATATTAAAAGAGCACTTAGTTTCGGACTTAATCTAGTTTACGTGGGAGATCCATTAGAACTTATTCCTTGGGGCACCGAACCCGAGGATACAGAAAATAAAAAAAATAGAGCAGAGGTTAAAGAATTAATTAATTATGCACACAAACTGCATATGCAATGCCTCGCTTTTGGAACAGATTTTACTTACCATCCAATCCTTCTAAAGGAATATAATGCCCATCTATCACCCTGCGATGAAGGTACCTGGAATGCTTTACAGGAAAAATATCGGAGATTATTCAGAGAATTACCCGAACTTGATGGTGTGGCAACTTTTACCGGTCCTGAACAAAGTTTCTCAGGAAACTATAAAAAATTCGATTTGATGCATGATGATCAAAACTGTGAATGGCCACTCGAAAAACGTTATAGTACATTTGTAAAAAAAGTGCATGAGGTGGCAGTTGAGGAATTCCATAAGATTTACCATCACCGAACCTGGATGACGAACACATATGAACAACAGGCCCGTCATGAAGTGTATAAAAATATTTTTACGGACGAGGTTCCTGTCGAAAACTTATTTCTGATTCCCAGTTTTACACAGAATGATCGCTGGTGGCATCAGCGTTATAACCCTACATTTAATATAACTCCACACCAAATGCTGGCAGTCCTAGAGCCGATGAATTATTATGAAAGTTCGAAGTCTAATATTTTCCCAACCTACCCTGGTCTCTATTTTCAGGCAGGTTTGCAATCCATTCTTGAAGTCCCTAATAGCAATCTGAAAGGAGTTAGCTTTGACCTTTACGCCCCAGATGATTTTAGAACAAGTCGATTAACTGCCTATACAGTATTTCGTCTTGGATGGAACTATATGGAGGATCCGCTTCAGATTGCTGAAGATTTTTGCTCGATTTATTTTGGAGTTGATGCGGCAAAAGGGATGGCTGATATTTATATGCTGTCTCCAGTTGCTTATAAGTACGGGTTGTTTATCGAACCAGTAGCCTATGGAGAATTTAATTCATTGCCACATATAAGGGTCGGTACATTTCCTGCACAAGGTTATCCTGCAATAGATAACGGAAAGGAACATTTAAGTTTCTGGCGAAAGATATATCTACGCTGCAAACCTTGGATATCTGAAACTTATGACGATCTAGATCACGGACTGCAAGTTGCTAATCAGATGAGGGGAATGTACAATTCAGTGAAGCCCCAGATTAAAGATACGCTCCTGGCCCTCCAAGCTGATAATTCACTTAAGATGACACAAAAATTTATCCAAACAAATAACCTGTACGTCAAAACAGTATTTGCCTATTTTGCTTATAGGGATGATCCATCAAAAGAAAACATGATCGGTCTGGCAAATATTGTAGATCAATTAAAAGGAACGGTAAGGGGATTTAAAGACGTACCGCAGTTCAACTATAAACTTTTTGGTGTAGAACAACTTTTGGCTAATGCCGATCAGATTTTAACTAACCGAACAAAAGCAATGGAACTTTTGGAAAAGGCACCTTCTTCACAACAGATCGAAAAATCGATTGAGCAGATGCATGAAAAGTATAAAAATATTCTTGTAGAAAATGAGAGCAATTTGATAAAGATACTGCATTTTGAAGGTCAGATAGATGGCAGGGATATTCTTAAGATTTATGGGAATACCTATGAAATTGAACATCTACGTTGGGATCCGCCCACGATCAAGGAATGCACCTTTTTCAATCCTTTGCCTCAAAATGAGGGTTCAATTGTCCTGAAATTGATCCAATCTCAACCCGTAGATCCGTTTATTCTTCAGCAACCAACCAAAGAAAATGATTATACGGCCCATGTCTATATGTATGATAAACCAGAAGGCCGTGATTGGGTGGAATTTGATTTGTATTATCTTAATAAGTCGCCTAAGGAACTTGGGTTGGAGGTACCATGGTAAATATTTATAAATTCCGAAAATTTTTCATTACACTATTGTTTAGTGTACTCATGGCCAATATCAGCCTAAGTCAAACCACAGAAGATCATATGAACTGGTGGCACGAGGCTCGTTTCGGGATGTTTATCCACTGGGGAGTCTATTCTATACCGGCCCATGGTGAATGGATAATGTATCAGGAAAATATCCCTTTTCAAGAGTATAAGAAACTGGCCGATCAGTTTAACCCTCAAAATTACAATCCGGCTGAATGGGTGTCCTTGGCTAAAGAAGCAGGGATGAAATATATGGTCATTACCACACGTCATCACGACGGATATTGCCTCTTTGACAGCAAGGTCTCCGATTTTACTTCAGTAAAGACTGGTGCAGGAAGAGATCTGATTGCTGAATTTGTACAAGCTTGTCGTGATGCTGATATGCCCATTGGATTTTACTATTCTCTTGTGGACTGGCATTTTCCAGGTGTACTGCCCCACGGTACGCGGGAGGAAGATGAAGTATATTCGGATATGGTTGAACAGGCCCATGCCCAAGTGCGTGAACTTTTGACTAATTACGGAAAAATTGACATACTTTGGTATGATATGCTTCAACCAACTGATCCAAAACTTTGGCGTTCCACCGAGCTAAATGAAATGGCCCGTCAGCTGCAACCAGATATTATTATCAACGACAGGGCTGGTGTAGAAGCAGATTTTGGAACACCTGAAAATAGGGTAACAGCCCAGGATAGGCCATGGGAGGCCTGTTATTCTATGAATCGTTCCTGGGGATACGCTCGTTATGACCGTAATTATAAATCGGTACATGAACTTCTGCGCCTATTGGGTTCATGTGCCTCACAAGGCGGTAATTTCCTGCTGAATGTGGCACCGGATGCAGATGGGAGGATTGATATAGAATCGGTAGAACGACTACGATCGATCGGCCGTTGGATGAAAACCAATGGGAATGCTATTTATGGCGCAGGACCCTCTCCGGTAGTGGCTCCTAATCTTGGAATGGAAACCCGTGTTGGTGACATAGTTTATCTTCTTCTCCAACGCTGGCCAGGCTCAACAGTACCTATTGCCTGGTGTGGAAGCAAAGTTACTTCAGCTATTCTTCTGGCCAATGGGCAACAGGCTCGTATCGAACAGAAAGGAAACCGCGTATGGTTGCATGATCTGCCGGCTTACCCTGTAGACCCTTATTTGAATGTAATTGAATTACACTTTGATGGTCCACCCAGTCCATCATCCCCTGCTTACAAGTAATAATTATTTTATAAATTAATTTTTTGTTTATCAGAGAGCTGCAATGAATCATCTATGTTCTAAGGCTAAGAAAATACTAATTCTTTCTATCTTATTTACAATAAGCTCAATGTCTCAACAAATTTCAAATGATTGGGAAAATTCCGAAATATTTGGAATAAACAAGGAGGAAGCACATAATACTGCAATTTCTTTTGCAACGATTGAGCAGGCCAAAGAAGCGGATTGGGAAGCCTCGCCATTTTACAATTTGCTGAATGGCAAATGGAAATTTAATTGGGTTGCTAAACCTGCTGATCGTCCAAAAGATTTCTACAAACCAGAGTATGATGTATCCGAATGGGATGAAATTCCAGTGCCGGGAAATTGGCAAATGTATGAATACGGAGTTCCAATTTATGTAAATGTTAAATACCCATTTGTAATTGTTAATCCACCCTATATTCCTTCCGATAATAATCCTGTAGGTTCTTACAGAAGAAATTTTAAAGTTCCAGAAAATTGGGATGGGAGAGAGATATTTATTCATTTTGCTGGTGTTAGATCTGCATTTTATATTTGGGTGAATGGTAAGAAAGTTGGGTACAGTCAAGGGAGTATGACTCCGGCTGAATTTAACTTAACTCCATATCTCAAAAAGAACAATAATGTATTAGCGGTTGAAGTTTATCGATGGTCTGATGGAAGCTATCTTGAAGACCAGGATATGTGGCGGCTGAGTGGAATTTATAGAGACGTCTATCTATTCTCAACTCCCAAAATTCACATAAGAGACTTTTTTATAAAGACAGATTTGGATAAAGATTATATAAATGCTCAATTAAAAATTGATGTTGAACTAAAAAATTACTCAGAAAAAGATATTGATAAAATCGCGTTAGAGGCTCAATTACTTGATGATACTGGAAATCAAGTGGGTAATAGAATGGAAAAGAAAAATATTTCTATTACAGGAAATAAAAAAACAATTATTACTATTGAGCAATGTTTTCCAAATCCTAAAAAATGGACTGCAGAGACACCGAATCTTTATCAAGTGATTTTGGTCTTAAAAAATTCTGATGGAGAAATTATTGAAACAACAGAATCAAAGATAGGATTCAAAAAAGTTGAAATTAAGAATGCACAATTTTTAATTAATGGGAAACCTGTTCATCTAAAAGGAACAAACCGGCATGAAATGCATCCACGTTATGGGCAAAGTGTTCCACGCAAAACAATGCTGAAAGATATTTTATTAATGAAACAATTCAATATAAATACTGTCCGTACATCTCATTATCCAGATGACCCATACTGGTATAAGCTTTGTGATCAGTACGGTATTTATATAGTAGACGAAGCGAACTTAGAATCACATGGAGCAAGTCGTATTCTACCTAAGAGTGATCCAAAATGGAAAGCTGCATCGGTAGATAGAATTAAGAGCATGATTCAAAGAGATAAAAACCATCCATGTGTGATAATGTGGTCACTTGGTAATGAAGCGGGTGCAGGTGATAATTTTTTTGCAATGAGGGATTATGCACACAAGGTTGATCTTTCTCGACCTGTTCATTATGAAGGATATAACGAAGCGGCTGATGTTTACAGTCGGATGTATCCGAATATTCCAAGTATGATTAACTATGCAAATGGAAAAAACCAAAAACCATATTTTATTTGTGAATATGTTCATGCAATGGGTAATGGATGTGGAAATATGCAGGAATATTGGGATGTGATTGAAAGTAATCCAATATTCATGGGTGCTTGCGTCTGGGATTGGGTTGATCAAGGTCTATACAAAAAAGATGAAAGCGGCAATGAGTTTTTTGCTTACGGCGGAGATTTTGGTCCACAGCTTATACCGAGTGACAGCAACTTCTGCATTAATGGATTGATTTTGCCGAACAGAGAAATCTCCCCAAAAATGTGGGAAGTAAAAAAAGTTTATCAAAACATAAAAGTTTCACCAGTCGACTTACTTGCTAAAATTGTAAAAGTAAAAAACAAATTTAGCTTTACGAATTTGAATAAATATAATTCGTTCTGGGAGATAAGTGAAGATGGTGTTGTAATTCAGAGTGGAGAATTAGGAAAATTAAATATCGAACCGCTTACTGAAGAAATTGTTAAAATTACTTTTGAAGAAATTCTTACAAAATCTGGTGCTGAATACTGGCTTAAAGTAAAATTTGTTGAAACAGAAAATAATTTGTGGGCAGAAGAAGGGTTTGAAATAGCCTGGGATCAGATGAAGTTACCATTGAAAGTTAAAGAGGCAGAGATCCTAACAATACTAAATAAAAAGAAACCCAAAATTGTTGACGACAACAATATTCTTACGATTTCTGGAGATGGATTTAGTATACAATTTAGTAAAAGTACTGGAATTCTAACTTCCCTTAAATATGGATTGCATGAATATTTACACTCTACTAATATAACAGAGGGTGGTCCTGATCTTCAACTATTCCGAGCTCCATTGGATAACGATGGAAAAGTTAAGTACGAGTGGATTAAATATAATTTTGATAAAATGAAAAGTAAACTTCAAAAATTTGAAGTGATTGTAACTGAATATAATTCAATAATTGTTGAAGCAGATATTTTATATAATATAAATAATAAGGCTTCGATATTTTTTAGAAGTTTCTATACAATATTAAACAACGGGTACATTGTTGTCGATAATCAATTTATTCCCGAAGGTGAATTACCCACTCTACCAAAAGTGGGAGTTTCATTAATAATTAATTCGGAAATGGAGAATTTGAATTGGTATGGAAGAGGTCCAAATGAAAATTATTCGGATAGAAAAACTGGAGCAGCAATTGAACAGCATTCATCTACTGTTGATGATCAGTATTTTCCTTATGTTAAACCACAAGCTAATGGAAGTAAACAAGATGTAAGATGGTTAATGCTCAGTAATTCTGATAATAACGGTCTTCTAATTGTGAACAATTCTTATCCTTTTTCGTTTTCTGCACTTCATTATAGCGAAGAAGCATTAGCAAGCGCAAAACATACAAGTGACTTAAGCCGGAGTGATGAGATATTCCTCAATATTGATGCATCTGAACGAGGTGTTGGTAATGCAAGCTGCGGTCCTGAAATATTGGAGCAATATGAAGTAAAAGCAAGACCATTATTATTTAGTTATAGTATAAGACCAATTAATAAGGAGACTAGTACGGCGTCAGAATTAGCAAGAATTAAACTTCCGGTTGTTTCAACTCCAATGATATCAAGAGATAGATATGGTAAGGTAACAATTGAATCAGCATCCAGCGATGAATATATATTCTATACTCTTGATGGAAGTGAGCCTACAGCAGAATCTAATAAGTATATCCTTCCATTTGATGTAATAGAAAAGATGGTTATTAAAACAATAGTAATAGAGCGTGATTCAAGAAGTCTTACAACTTCATTAGAAGCTGAACAATTAAAAATGCCTCCACCAACTATATCACCGCAAAATATATATTTTACCGATTCTGTAATTGTTGATTTAACAAGCAAAGTGAGTGGGACGTCAATATTCTACACTCTTGATGGCACAATACCTAATAAAAAATTAGACAAATATCAAACACCGATCATTATTAGAGACAATAGTAAATTAAAAACAGTTGCATATAAAGATGGATTTTTAGCTAGTGATATAAAAACTTCGGAGTACAAAAAAGTAGATCAATATTATGGAATTCAATATAAATATTATGTTGACCATTGGGATAAAATCCCAGACTTTTTAAGTTTAGCTCCAGAAAGAAAAGGTGTAATAGATAAATTTAACTTGGATGCAATAGAAACAAACGGAGACCATTATGCTCTACTAATGTTTGCATCAATAAATATCAAGGAAGATGGCGAATATATCTTTTATGTTGGTTCCAATGATGGTTCTCAGCTAGCAATTGATAATAAGTTGATCATTGATAATAATGGTGAACATGGTTATGAAGAAAAATCTGGAAAGATCAATTTGTTGAAGGGAAGACATTCCTTTGAGTTAAAATATTTTCAATCTGGTGGCGGGCAAGAATTAAAAGTATTCTGGAAAGGTCCTAGTTTTGAAAAAAGAGAAATGACATCAGAGGATTTAGCAGGCAATTAAAATTCAAGTATATAATTAAATATAAATTGGTTTTTGATATCTTTTGTAATTACAACATTCTAAAAGTGAGTATAGTTAAAAATAAATTAGACAATTATAAGGCAAAAAAGTATGAAAAGTAAAATAGTTATTGTCTCATTACTGATTTTGATTTCCATCCATTTAGATTCAAATTTATATGGACAGGAGTCAGGGAATGATTGGGAAAATTCCGAAATATTTGGAATCAATAAAGAAGAAGCACATAACACATCAATTCCATATGCAACTTTTGAACAAGCTAAAGATGCCGACTGGGAAGCATCACCATTCTACCAACTACTCAATGGAAAGTGGAAATTCAATTGGGTGCCGAAACCTTCTGATCGTCCATTGGATTTTTACAAACCAGAATATGATGTATCTAGTTGGGATGAAATCCCAGTGCCGATAAGTTGGCAATTGTATGGATATGGGATCCCAATTTATCTAAATACAGGTTATGCTTTTGGTGTTATCAACCCGCCATATATTCCGCATGATAATAATCCAGTTGGCTCCTATAGAAGAAACTTTACCGTACCTGATAATTGGGATGAGAGAGAGGTATTCATCAATTTTGACGGAGTAAAATCAGCGTTCTATATTTGGGTTAATGGAGAAAAAGTTGGATACAGCCAAGGCAGTATGACTCCAGCAGAATTTAACTTAACTCCGTACATTAAAGATGGCGAAAATATTTTAGCAGTTGAAGTTTATCGATGGTCTGACGCCAGTTATATTGAAGATCAGGATATGTGGCGGCTCAGTGGGATTTTCAGAGATGTCTATTTATTCTCAACCCCCAAAATTCATATTAGAGATTTTTTCGTTAAGACAGATCTGGATGAAAACTATAAAGATGCACAATTAACAATTGATGTTGAATTAATAAATTATTCTGATGAAAACGTTGATGAATACTTCTTAGAGGCTGTACTGCTTGATGATACTGGGAATCAAGTTGGTGAAACGATGAAAGGATTTAGCATTACTTTACCGGAAAACGATAAAGTGGATATCAACCTGGAACAGTTAATAACAGATCCCAAGAAATGGACTGCCGAAACACCGAATCTTTATAAAGTAGTTTTAGTTCTAAAAAATAAAAATGATAAAACTATTGAAACAGTAGAATGTAAAATCGGTTTCCGTGAAATAGAGATTAAAGATTCGAGATTTCTTGTAAATGGTGTTCCAGTAGTATTGAAGGGTACAAACAGACATGACACTCATCCAAGATATGGACAGTATGTTCCCCGCGAAGAAATGTTGACAGATATTATTCTGATGAAGCAGTTCAATATGAATACTGTGCGGACTTCTCATTATCCGAATGATCCTTACTGGTACAAGCTTTGTGATGAATATGGAATGTATCTTGTTGACGAAACTAATGTTGAATCGCACGGAGCAAATGGTTTATTACCAAGAAGCGATCCAAAATGGACAGCCGCTGTTGTGGATAGGATAAAAAGTATGATACAACGTGATAAAAATCATCCTTCAATAGTTATGTGGTCACTAGGAAATGAAGCCGGAATGGGAGATAACTTTTTTGTGATGAGAGATTATGCTCATAAAGTCGATCCATCTCGCTTTGTTCATTATGAAGGATACAATGATGCGGCAGATGTTTACAGTAGAATGTATCCAACAATAAAAAGTATGCTTGAGTATACTACAGGAGATGATAAGAGACCATATTTTATATGTGAATACTCTCTTACACAGGGCAATTCCAGTGGAGGACTGCAGGGTTATTGGGATGTGATAGAAAGTAATCCAATATTTATGGGGGCATGCATTTGGGAATGGGCGGATCATGGTTTATATAAACAGGATAAAAACGGAATTGAGTATTTTGCTTATGGTGGAGATTTTGGTCCTGAAGGAACGCCTAGTGATGGCAATGACTGTATAAATGGTTTAGTATTTCCGGACAAAACATTTTCTCCGAAGATGTGGGAGGTAAAAAAAGTATATCAAAACATAGATGCTGAAGCAGTTGATTTACTGCAAGGTAAATTGAAAATCAGAAATAAATTTAGTTTCCCTAATCTAAATAAATATAATTCCAAATGGGAAATAAGTGAGAATGGGGTAGTAATTGGAAGTGGTGAAATTGGCAAGATTGATGTTAAGCCGCAGGAAGAAAAAGTCATTACAATTCCATTACCAGTAATAAAGGCAAAACCATCTGCAGAATATATGTTTAAGATAATTTTTACACAATCCGAAAAAACACTTTGGGCTGAAAAAGGATTTGAAGTTGCATGGGATCAATTTAAAATTGCCGTTAAAAGTGAACCGGAAGTTATGAAAAGCAGTAGTCACTTATCTGCAATTCATTCTGTTGAGAATGATAATACAGTTTTAGTTAGCGGTGAGAAATTTAAGATAGTATTTGATAAATCTAACGGCACAATCCAATCATTATATTTTGCTGGTAATGAACTGCTTTCAGATAAGGAAACAGCAATAAGTGGTCCAACTCTAACGGTTTACAGAGCGCCGATAGACAATGAACAATATATGGGTTTGGAATGGAGAGAATACAGCATGGATAAACCTTCTCTTGTCGTGGAATCTTTTGAAGTTGAACAGACCAGCAAGACAAAAATTCAGATCAGTGTAAAAATTAATAACAAAATGAAAAACAAAAGCGGATTTGTGCATAAATGCATTTACACTGTTTTAGGAAACGGTGATATTTATGCAGACAATCAAATATACCCATATGGTAAGTTACCATCACCCGCTCAAATAGGGATATCTTTTATTTTGTCGCCGGAATTAGAAATTATTAAATGGTTCGGCCGAGGTCCACATGAAAACTATTACGATCGCAAAACCGGTGCTGCCATTGGTTTATACACTAGTACGGTGGAAGAGCAATATGTTCCATACATTACACCGCAATCTAACGGTAGCAAACAAGATGTACGTTGGGTTTTATTTTCAAATGATCAAAACCAAGGTGTAATATTTGCAAACCGCTCAGAACCATTTTCTATAAATGCCCTTCACTATAGCCAGCAAAATTTAGAATCAGCAAAGCATACTAATGAATTAAAAAGAGATGATGATGTGTATTTTACGCTCTCAGCTTATGAACGTGGGCTAGGCGGATCGGGCGAAGGAATAAGAGTAAATCCAAAAGATGGAGTGGAAACAAGTCCGACTTTGTTTTGTTATATTATCAGACCATATAGCTTAAGTGACGGAGAGGTAACCGAATATGCAAGACAATCAAATTTATATGTTGTCTCGGCACCTCCTATTATTTCAAGAGACGCTTTAGGTTTTGTTACAATGAAATCCATTACACAGGAAGCGGAAATTTATTATACAACCGATGGCTCAGAACCAACAAAAAAATCTTTGAAATACACTAAAGAATTTATCCAATATGGTTCAGCAACTATAAAGGCTTCATCTATTATTCATGGAGAAATGAGCTCTATCACCACAGTTAAAGTGGAACAATTACAAGTTCTCACACCCAAGATAATTCCAGTAGATCGATATTTCTCAAACACAATTAAAATTACTTTAGAATCGCCAATGCCGGCTGCCAAATTGCGATATACTCTTGATGGAACAGAACCAACTGCCGCCTCAGCGCTTTATACGAATTCATTTCTTATAAAAGAAACATCAACGTTAAAGGTTAAATCTTTTAAAGATGGCTGCATACCAAGTGATATGATTACTTCCATGTATGAATTGGTGAAACTCGGGAAAGGTGTTGAATCACATTTTTATAAAGGAAAGTTTGGTGCTACTCCAAATTATTTAAGTATGACACCCGATAAAATTAGTAAAATAGATCAATTTCATTTAGAAGACATAAAGAATGTTCCAACTCATTATGCCTTATTACTTATTGGTTCTATTAATATTGAAAAAGCTGGTGAGTATATTTATTATTGTGGTTCCAATGATGGAAGCAAACTATATGTTGATAATACGCTTCTTATTGATAATGATGGTGGACACGGCTATCAGGAAAAATATGGAAAAATCAATTTGAGTAAAGGGCAACATAAAATTGAAGTCCGTTATTTTCAACAAGGTGGTGGACAGGAATTAAAAGTTTCTTGGAAGGGACCTGGATTTGAAAAGAGAGAAATGACAAAAGAAGATTTGGATGATATTTAGTTTTTATAGATATCTAAACGACATCCATATTAGTTAATTTAAAAACATCCAATTCATGACTTTTATTGTAGGTTGATTTAAATGAAAAAAGCACATGATTAAAAAAGCGTTAATAGGGATTATTCTGATTTCTTTTCTTTCATGTATTGAAAAAGACTCAGGTTTACCGCATCCAGAGAGAAATCCTCAATCGACACTAATGCTCGATGGTATGTGGGTCCCGGATGATCCGCATAAAATAGATTTTAGTAATTTGCCACGTATTAAGAGTCAACATGTTGTGGTGAGTGATGTTAGAGAATCCAATGGTGTCAATCAACATAACTATCTAGTGTATCATGCTGGCAAGTTTTGGGTAATGTGGAGTGATGGACCTGGTGTAGAGGATCGAGTTGGCCAAAGGGTTGCTTTTGCCACGAGCATAGATGGCTTGGATTGGAGTAAGCCGAAATATATTACACCGTATCCCCCCAATTCTGATACCAACTCACCATTTTATAATACTCGTTCTGATAAAGGTTTTCGCTACATTTCACGTGGGTTTTGGCAACGAGGGGAAGAACTGCTGGCATTGGTTTCATTGGATGAAGCAGATAAATTTTTTGGAGCTAGTCTTGAACTTCGTGCTTTTCGCCTTGATTCTGATAATGAAATATGGAAAGATATAGGCCTGGTTTATGACAATACAATTAATAATTTCCCACCAAAATTATTGCCCAACGGTGAATGGATGATGACTCGAAGAACTCATGATAGAGATGTTTACATGCTTACTGGCGGTGTTGAAAGTTTCGACCAATGGAAAACACATCCTGTCGTTGGCATCGGAGAAAGCGAACTGGTACCAGAAGAACCTTACTGGTGGGTGTTACCAGATGGGAATTTATTTGCTTTGTTTCGTGATAATGCTCATAGCGGGTTTCTGTATAGGGCGTTTTCAACCGATAACGGCCGAACATGGAGCAGGCCTGTACGTACAGATTTCCCTGATGCCAAATCGAAATTTAACGGTCTGCAAATGAGTGATGGACGTTATATACTTGTATCTAATCCAAATCCCAAAATACGTGATCCATTGGCTCTCTCAATTAGTAATGATGGATTAGTTTTTAATAAAATGGGATACCTCATTGGAGAAAGACGTGTAGATTATCCCCATGTCATTGAGAATAATGGATATTTATTGGTTGCTTTTTCAGGTAGAAAACAGTCTGTAGAAGTACTGAAAATTAAAATTAGTGATTTGGATATTTTGGAGATGCCATCCGAATCGTTGATAAAAACTTCTCAATCAGTAACGAATCAGAAATAATTTTTGAAAATTGGAGCTAATGGTTTACAAAAATGAAAAAAACAGACTTTGTTAAATATTTATTTATGAGCATATTTTTACTTTCATTTAGTTCTTGTATGGAACAGGAATCGATTAAATTAGAATATTTCTATGAGTATGACAGGCTTTATCCTCTTGATGTTCGTGTTGACACACTCTCTGATAATTTATTTCATATAAGTTATAATTCGGTGAATAATAATCGAGTAACATCATTGTTATCATTGCCTAAAAATGCTGTACACCCATATCCGTTAGTAATAATTCAACATGGAATTGGAGATAAGAAAGATACAGACTATATGATACTTGGGGATTCAATCTTATCAAGTAATGGGTTTGCTGTTTTCCGTATTGATTTTGCCATGCATGGTGAGCGGATAAACAAAAAATATAATTTCAGAGTTATTGATTACACATTGCGTGATGCAATTAAGCAGACAGTATTCGACCTAAGGTGCGGGTTAGATTACCTTGATACACGTTCAGACATTGATTCAACCAAAACTGGTTTTCTTGGGATAAGTCTTGGCGGCATTGCTGGAGTGGTTTTCTGTGGTGTCGAAAACAGAGTTGAATTGTCAATAATTTGTCTTGCTGGCGGTGGATTAAGAGCAATGTCAGGATTAGATGGATTTGGAGAGAAAATTACTTCAATGATGGCTCCAATAGAACCACTCAATTTTGTGGACCGAATTTCGCCGCATCCAATTTTATTTATAAATGCTGAAGATGATGAAGTAATCCCCAAACCTATGGCCTTGCTTTTACATGCCAAAGCTGAAGAACCTAAGGAAGTTATTTGGTATAAATCAGGTCATAAAGTCAATCCCTATAAAGCATTCAATGATGCTTCAGAATGGCTTAGAACAAATTTTAGGTTAAAACTAACTCAATTAAAATAGTTTTAGGAATCAAATTTATGATCCTTACAAGGAGTTTATTTATGAATATAATAAATAGTAATGCTCTCTTTTTTTTATAACAATTCCAGTCCTATTATTTATATCAGGATGTAGTGGAAATAACAATCAGAGTGGAACGACACAAGAGAATATTTTAGTAGTAAGCGAATTTATTTTTGATAATGCCCCATTTGCTTCATGCCATGCCTCCACAATTGTTAAAACTGAGGAAGGTTTTGTAGCCGCGTGGTTCGGTGGATCTGAGGAAAGTGAGCCTGATGTCAGCATATGGTTGTCCCGCCGCAACGATGATGGATGGTCCTCAGTGGAAAAGGTGGCGAGCGGTTCTGAATTATCAGGAAGGAATGTTGCTTGTTGGAATCCTGTATTGTTCCAACCGAAATCTGGCCCATTGATGTTGTTCTATAAAGTTGGTGATGATGAGCCTGAATGGTGGGGTGAATATAAAACATCCTCCGATGAAGGCAAAACATGGTCAAAGGCAATTCGTCTGCCTGATGGTTTCCTTGGTCCAATTAAAAATAAGCCGATTCAACTTAGTGATGATTGTATTCTCTCTCCATCAAGCATTGAATATTATAAAATTCAGAATAATGATACTAGTGAAGTATGGCTTACGCATCTTGAGCTTACTTCCGACTTGGGAAAAACTTGGAAGAAAATTGGTCCACTTAATGATGGTAAAGACTTCAATGTTATTCAAGGGTCACTACTCAGTTATCCTAATGGAAAAATGCAGATCCTTTGTCGGACGGAATATGCAAGACGGATCTACCAGTCTTGGTCTAATGATCAAGGAAAAACATGGAATTCATGGAGTCCCACTGAATTACCCAACCCCGATTCTGGAACTGATGCTGTAATGCTTGCTGATGGTAGGGCTTTATTGGTTTATAATCATTCCACTTCTGATGGCAGAGATCGTGATTACCTAAATGTAGCTGTGTCAAAAGATGGTAAAAAATGGTATGCCGCTTATGTTTTGGAGAATCAGAAAGGAGACTTTGAGTTTTCATACCCCGCAGTCATCCAAACTTCTGATGGGTTTGTTCATATTACTTACACATGGAACCGTGAGAGAATAAAGCATGTTGTTCTAGATCCGAAAAAATTTGTTTTAAAAGAAATTCAAAACGGAGTGTGGCCAGAGTAATCATTCTACTATAAATTTAAATAGAGTTATTTAAAACAATGTTAACAAAAAGCTTATGACAAATCAAATACTCAAACATTTTTTACAATAATAATGGAAAATTTGAAAATGAAATTATTTATGACTTTCATTACGAGTAGTTTAGTTAGTCTTTTACTAACGGGGTGTGTTTCTAAACCTGAAACTTTATCCAATTTGGACTATGTAGACCCACATATTGGAGGAGTAGGACACATGCTAAAGCCTACCAGACCTAATGTTCAACTTCCTAACCAGATAATCCGTATGCATCCCATTCGGACCGATTACCTGGATGATCAAATCAGTTTTTTCCCTCTTACTATGAAATCGCACAGAGAAGGAGAACTTTTTGGTATTATGCCTTATGCGAGTTCAGTAAATGATGAAACATGGAAGAATAAACAAACGTATGATCACGACCTTGAAACGGTACAACCATTTTATTTTTCTACCTACTTTATTGATTCTGAAATTGGTGTTGAATTTACACCAGGTAGTAAAACAGGGTTCTATAAATTTACATTCCCTCACAAAAGTAAGAAATTAGTAAAACTACAAATCAACCTTAGTGGCGAATGGAACATTATCTCAGGGAATTCGATTTCTGGAGAAGAAGTATTTGAGGGGATGAAAGCTTATGTGTATGGAGAATTCAATATACAAGGAAATGCCTCTCTTAACCAGCAGACCACCGTTAATACTAGAAGAAGTAAAAGTAAACAAGAACCTGTTGCTTTATTTGAATTCTTGAAAGAGGAAAATCAGTTAATTAAATTTAAATATGGAATTTCTTTCATAAGTAAAGAACAGGCAAAAACTAATCTTAATAAAGAAATACCCGACTGGAACTTTGAATCACTAAAAAACAATGGGGAAAAAGCTTGGATGGAGAAGCTTGATCGTATTCAAGTGAAAGGTGGCACTGACGCTCAACGTAGGACGTTGTATACATCCTTATACCGATGCTTTGAACGAATGGTTAACATTAGCGAAGATAGTAAATATTATAGTAGTTATGATCATAAAGTACATGAGAGTGACCATAATTTCTATGTTGACGACTGGGTATGGGATACTTATCTTGCACAACATCCATTACGAATGTTATTGGATTCTGAAGTTGAAGCAGATATGCTGCAATCTTATGTTGATATGTATGAACAAAGTGGCTGGATGCCTCAATTCCCCTTACTTTATAAAGATGATCCGGTGATGAATGGATTCCACTCTACTATAGTTTTCCTGGATGCATGGAGAAAGGGAATCCGCAATTACGACATAGAAAAAGCATATGAAGGAATAAAGAAAAATGCTACGGAAGCAACAATGCTTCCATGGCGTAATGGTCCAAAAACAGAACTTGACAATTTCTATCGTGAAAACGGGTATTATCCGGCTCTTGAACCTGGCGAAAAAGAAACTTATGAAGAAGTTGACAGTTTTGAAAAACGTCAAAGTGTAGCAATTACTCTTGCACACAGCTATGATGACTGGGCACTTGCAGAGATGGCAAAAGAGATGGGTAACAAAAAGGATTATGAGTTTTTCATTGATGAGGCAAAGAATTACCAAAATTTATATAATCCAGAGCATAAATTATTTTGGCCTAAAAACGCTAAGGGAGATTGGATTAATATTGATCCAAAATTTGATGGAGGCCCAGGTGGACGTGATTATTATGATGAAAACAATGGATATACTTATTCCTGGCAGGTTCAACACGATATTCATGGCTTAATCAAATTAATGGGAGGGCGAAAAGAATTTATAAATAATCTGGATCAACTGTTTCGCGAGGATCTTGGACGGTCTAAATATCAATTCTGGGCAAAATTTCCTGATGCTACTGGATTAGTTGGCCAGTATTCGATGGGGAACGAACCTAGTTTCCATATACCATATCTATACAATTATGCTGGGGAACCTTGGAAAACACAAAAACGTATCCGATTTCTGCTCGACGTATGGTTTAAAGATAATATTTTTGGAATTCCAGGAGATGAGGATGGCGGTGGAATGACTGCCTTTGTTGTCTTTTCTTCATTGGGATTTTATCCAGTTACACCTGGCCTACCCATTTACAATATTGGTAGTCCGCTTTTCGAAGAAGTAAAAATACAACTAGATAATGGTAACACTTTTACAATTATTGCTAACAATTGCTCGAAGGTGAATAAGTACATACAATCTGCAAAACTGAATAGTGTAGAATTAAACCAGTCATGGTTTACGCATGAAGATATTCTGAAAGGGAGTACACTCCAACTTGAAATGGGGGCATACCCAAATAAGAAATGGGGAAGTTCACCTGAGTCGGCTCCTCCTTCTTCTGTAGGAATAAAGTAATATTTAAAATAAATAATGGTGATTATGAAAAAATTAATTTATAGTTTTAATCGAATCTTAAGTATATCCATAGTACTTGCAGCTATAATCCTTTTATTTGCATCTTGCAGTGAGCAGAAAAGTCTTACTGATTATGTTGATCCGTTTATTGGAACTGATGCTGGAGGTCATACTTTTCCTGGAGCTTGTATGCCATTTGGAATGGTACAATTAAGTCCCGATAATGGATATCAGGGAGTTAAGGCTTATAGCTACGCACAAAAGACTATTTTAGGTTTCAGTCATACACATTTGAGTGGTACTGGGCCATATACTAAAACACATTATAATAACGTCCTTATTATGCCCACTATTGGCAATCTTGAAGTATTACCCGGGGTTGTAAAAGAATTGAATTTCTTGGCAAATAATAAATTGCAGGAGAGAATGAATAACATTTCAGGTAAAGAACGAGAAGAAAGGGACAAAATGTCAGATGATGAGCGTGAATGTAAAGAACAAATCATCCTAGATGAAGAAAAAATGAAAATTATTGATGACAATAATATGGAGGAGGATGGCTATTATAGATCGCATACTTTTAAAGGGTATGAATCTAATTATAGTCATAAGGAGGAAGAAGCCAGCCCAGGGTACTATGCAGTAAATTTGAAAGACTATGGTATTAAAGCCGAGCTTACGACTACTGAACGTGTTGGGTTTCACCGTTATACCTTTCCCAAAAGCGAAGAAGCTCATATTATAATTGATGTGACTCATTCGCTAACACCTGGCCGTGATACTTATGTTAAAGTATTAAATGAAAATCAAATTGAAGGATATGTAACAGGTGATATGGAAGGCTCTCATAATCTGCCTCTTACATGTTACTTTATTGCAGAATTCAGTAAACCCTTTATCTCAGTTGGCACTTGGAATGGTGAAAATATTAGTCATGATTTATCAGAAATATCTGGGAAAAAAGGTGTTGGAGCATTTGTAAATTTTTCCACAATAGAAGGGGAGCAGGTTTTGATCAAAGTCGGCATTTCATTTGTGAGTATTGAAGGCGCAAAAAGGAATTTAAATGCAGAGCTACCTCACTGGAATTTTGAAAAAATTAGGGAACAAGCTCGTGAGGAATGGAATAAGAAACTTAACAAGATAAAAATCAGTGGTGGTACTGACGACCAGAAGACAATCTTTTATACTTCTATGTACCATTCTCTCTTGTTTCCAAGAGTGTTTTCAGATGTCGATGGATCATATTACAGTCATTTTAAAGATATTGTACTTGGCACTCATGGCGAACGTTATTATGTCGATTTTTCCCTTTGGGACACTTATAGAGCACAGCATCCGCTGCTAGCTTACCTTGAACCGGAAAGACAAAATGAAATGATAAAAACATTTTTAGCCATGTATGATCAAGGGGGTAGACTTCCTCTTCATGTGAGCTATAAAAATTACTATCAAGCTGTTATGATTGGAGATCATGCTACTTCGGTTATTGTAGATTCTTACATGAAAGGGATTCGTGATTTTGATATTGAAAAGGCCTACGAAGCGATGCGAAAAAACGCTATGGATCCTGGAGAAAGGCCAAGTAGCAGATATGGTTTGGATTATTACAAAAACCTGAAATATATTCCTGCTGAAAAGGTTCGTGAATCGGTTTCAGTTACTTTGGAAGATGCATACGACGATTGGTGCTTAGCAGAAATGGCATTGGCGTTAGGTAAAAATGACGACTACCAATTGTTTTCAAAAAGAGCTAAGTATTATGAGAATTTATATGATCACCAAACTGGTTTTATGCGTCCACGAAAAGCTGATGGCTCATGGTTAGAAGTGTGTGAGACTCTTCCGGAAATTGTTCTAACAGACGTTCATCCTTACTACAGTTGCTTTGATCCTCTTTGGGTTGGAGTTAGCCCAAACCGCCATTTTACTGAATCCAGTGCATGGCAATATCTTTGGCATGTACCATATGATGTGCAGGGGTTGATAGATTTAATGGGGGGTCGGCAAGAATTTGTAAGCAAATTGGATACTTTATTTACCATGTCACCCTACGAATCTGGGTCGCAACAATATGCTCCGTTACGAAGTAAAATTGGCCAGTATGTTCATGGAAATGAGCCGGTTCATCATGTGGCGTATTTATTTAATTATGCAAGTGAGCCATGGAAGACTCAAAAGTGGGTAAACCAGATTCGAAATGAAATGTATGGAACTGGTCCGGATGGACTTTGTGGTAACGATGATATGGGGCAAATGTCAGCTTGGTATATATTTAGTTCTATGGGTTTTTACCCGGTGGCGCCAGGACAAAATGTATTTGTAATAGGTACACCACTTTTTGCCGAAATAACTTTAAAACTTAGTGATTATTTTGATGGCAATGAATTTACGGTAAAAGCAGATGATATTTCATCTGAAAATATTTATATCCAGTCAGCAACGTTAAATGGAAAATCTTATAATAAAACTTGGATTACTCATAAAGACATTATAGAAGGTGGAACGTTGAAATTTAAAATGGGTCCTAAACCAAATAAACAGTGGGGGAGTAGTCATGAAGATATCCCTCCGTCTATGAGCGTAAATAATTAATTAGGAATAATTATTAAAAAGCAAAGCCATTTTTATACTATTATTCAATCTTATAGTTATAAAATATTATTGCTTATTAAGGAAAATCAATATGAAAAAAAGAATCTTTGTTTTATACTTTATCTCTATTCTCTTGTCCCAGGCGAATATATTTGCAGCAGGTATAGATATTTCTTTCAGAATGACTTTAGTACCCCCTTCTCCAGTGAGTGATAAAATTAATTTTTTTGATGGTGCAAACTTTATTGGACCAATTGAAGATCAAGTTCTATTTTTAAGATTAAATCTTAAAAAAGGCGTTAATAAAATATTTATTCAATTGGAAAAGATCTAATCACAATTTGCATGTTAATGGGAGGTAGGATTGAAGAATAAAAAATATGTTTTTTATAGTACAATTGTTGCAGCTCTTGGTGGATTGCTTTTTGGTTTTGATACAGCAGTTATTTCTGGAACAACCGAATGGCTTACAAAAAACTTCGAACTATCTTCATTTGGACTTGGTTTTACTGTTGCAAGTGCTTTGATAGGCACAATATTCGGCGCTTTATTGATAGGGAAACCTGCCGATAATTATGGAAGACGCAATGTACTTTTTGTAATAGCCGTATTTTATTTTGTTTCAGCTATTGGTAGCGCTCTGGCATGGGACTGGTACTCATTCCTAACTTTTCGTTTTCTCGGAGGCTTAGCCGTTGGTGGTGCCTCGGTTGTATCGCCTATGTATATTGCGGAAATTTCACCAGCAAAGTATCGCGGTCGCCTGGTTGCCATAACACAATTTAATATTGTATTTGGAATACTTTTGGCATTCTTCTCTAACTACATTATTTCAGAATTAAATCTTGGTGCTATTGAATGGCGTTGGATGTTTGCTGTTGAAGCTGTTCCGGCAGCAGCATTTTTTATTCTTCTATTTAAGAATCCATTAAGTCCACGTTGGTTGGTGATAAATGACCGTATTGATGAAGCAAAATTAGTATTGGAAAAATTAGGCTCCGATAGCGAAAGTATAGAGGAAGAAATTGAGGCTGTGAAATTGTCTATTGACCTTGATCATAATAGTTTTAAAGAACAATTCTTAACTAAAAAATCTATTAAGCCTATTATGTTAGCCGTTGCCATTGCTATGTTTAATCAACTTTCCGGAATAAATGCAATTCTCTATTATGCACCACAGATATTTCGTATGGCAGGGGCTGGTGCCGAATCCTCTATGCTTCAAACAATTGCAGTAGGTGGAATTAATTTAATTATGACAATGTTTGCAATATCAGTTATTGATAGTTTTGGACGCAAAAAACTAATGCTTGTTGGTTCTATTGGTTATATCATTAGTCTTAGTAGTGTAGCTTGGACATTTTATACTTATGGAACTGAGTTTACAGAGACTGGAAGTTTGGTTGTGTTAATAAGTTTAATGGTATTTATCGCTTCCCATGCTTTTGGTCAGGGTGCAGTAATTTGGGTTTTTATAAGCGAAATATTTCCTAATAGAGTACGTGCCAGAGGACAAGCACTAGGTACATTTACACACTGGTTTATGGCTGCGGCAATTTCCTGGACTTTTCCAATGATAGCAGAAGTATCAGGTGGGCATATATTTGCTTTTTATGCGTTTTGTATGATTGGACAACTTTTGTGGATTATATATGTAATGCCTGAAACCAAAGGTATTTCACTAGAGCAAATTCAAACTAAGTTAGGGATTAAATAAAGCTCTTTCTAACTTTAATGTATAATACAAAAGATTTGAACAAATGAAAAAATAAGAAAGGAACTAATCATGAAAATAATAATTCCATTCATTTTATTTATTATCACAATTAACTTTTTAGCATGCAGCGAAAAAAAGGAAAAAACAGGCATCGGTGTAAAAGCACCTAATGAAGCTGAAGTAATTTTTGATGGATCACGCAAGATGCTGGATGAAAAATGGACCTACTGGGAAGGCCCAAGATTTTCTTCTGAATTACCACTTAAATGGGAAATAGTAAACGACCCTGTAGATAAAGGGACTGTAGTAAACAGCAACGATCCTTATGCAGCGGGAGGAAAATATGGCGCGGCTGATATGGTAACAAAAAAGAAATACCGTGATTTCAGACTTCATGTTGAATTCCTGATTGAAAAAGAGGGTGGCAACAGTGGAGTTTATCTACAAAACCGTTATGAAATTCAAGTGTTGGATGGCGACAGTACAAAACATGGTATGTGTGCTATTATCAACGAAGCTGCAGCTCCTTACGGTTATTACAATGGACTTAGAAAGTGGAATTCTTACGACATTACATTCCGTGCAGCACGATTTGAAAATGGAGCGATCACTGAAAAACCGTTGGTAACTGTTTATTTCAATGGACAGAAGGCGCACACCAATACAAAGATAAATCAGGTTTGGGGTGGCGCCAATTCAGGTCTTGACGGTGGAAACGATGAAGGCAAAGGTATCACAGACACTCCCGGTGGTTTAAAATTACAGGCTGAGGGTCACGATGTATTTTATCGTAATATCTGGATTCAGGAATTGGCTTTGAAGAATGCGGACACTGATTTTTAACCTATAACAATGTTTTTACAAGCAAAAGCTACTGAACTGAAGGAAGTTATTTGGTATAAATTAAAGCATCATTTTAACCTTTATGAAGTAGCGGAATGGTTTTGGACAAATTATGGGTTTAATCTAATAGAGTTAAATTAATTTTTGGGAATCAAAATTAACAGTCATTACAAGGAATTATTTTTGCGTTATCTGATCCCAATTATTTTATGGAAGGAAATTTCTAATTAAAATAAATTTTCGCCTCAATCAAATTTGGATTTAGACAATCGATTTTCTAAATTTATTTTAATTTTTTCGGCTATTAGCGAATAATAGAAAAAATATTTGTTTTTAAGATTGGCGAAATGTTATTTCATTTTTTATAAGTTGAATCGATTTAACTGATACCGTTTTCATTTTTGTTCAATCACATATACAATTCTTATTTATGATAGATTTATACAGACTTTTATCAACATACACCAAAATCTTAAAAATTTATTAAATAATTAATAGAGAAAAAATTACATGCAATTACACTGGTTAGATATTACTACTTTAGTTATCTATTTTGGGATATTGGTAGCGATGGGAATTTATTTTTCTCGTAAGAACACCAATACTGAAGAATACTTCGTAGGTGGTCGATCTTTTTCGGGATGGATCATAGGTTTGAGTATGGTTGGTACAGCTATCAGTTCAGTAACGTTTCTAGCATTTCCGGCAGATGCATTTAAAACAGCATGGCTTCGAATATTGCCAGGGTTTACGTTACCATTAGCTATTATTATCGGAGCATATTTCTTTCTCCCTTTTTACAGACGAACAAAGATCATTTCGGCATTCGAATATCTTGAAAATCGTTTTGGACCATCCGTTCGCACTTATGGCGCAATTACATTTATGATTGGTCAACTTGTTCGGGTAAGTATGATTCTATATTTGCTCTCCCTACTGGTACAAGAAATAATAGGACTTGATCCGGTTGTAAGTATTCTTGTAGCTGGAATATTTGTTGCGATCTATACAATTATAGGAGGGATTGATGCCGTAATCTGGACTGATGTATTACAGACCATAATGCTAGTGTTTGGTGGTGTTATTGTTTTGGGTGTTATCGTGTACGAACTT
>FLOH01001158.1_pt1 | contig 43020 bp, 57 predicted proteins | sample 756751 | NCBI WGS metagenome assembly FLOH01 (sample SAMEA4026879, study PRJEB14308) | marine metagenome | biome: coastal water; material: water | depth 74 m
CATCTATGTTCTCAACTTTCTTTCCTGTTTCACGTTCATAGATTCCTGTGATATTAGATTCAATATCAAACTTTGCTAATTCAAGTGCTTCATCTTTTGGGATGCCAAGGTCCTTATACATGTTAGAGATTGATTCTGGAGTCAGAGGTTTAGTTGTTGGCTCAGTAGTTCGTTTAATTTTTTTACCAACTTTTAATTCCTCAGCCTTAACTTCAACTCCTTTCTCCTCAAGTATCTTAGCCTTCTTCTCAACCCACTCCATTGCTTTATTAACTTGCTCATCAACTATGTCGCGCTTCGGTTGTCTAACCTTTGCATCTAACCTCCCACGCGCATTTAAGTCTTCCTTGATCATAGTTTCATAATCAAGATTTTCCTGTATCTCAGCTGCGTCAATTTCAAGTTGTTGTTTTTGGAGATCTAATACTTTCTTCTGTGTGTCTTTAATTACTTCATCAGGTATTTTATCAACTAAGGTTTCCTTAACTGCAATGTCCTCAGCTTTTCTTACAACTTCTTCTGCCTTCGCTGTGACCTCCGCATTTGAGCCTTTATAGATACGACCCAAGGCAACAAGCCCACCTATGTCACCAGCAAACTTTAACAACCCCTGCACATTCGGAGAACCTTCAAACCTCCCAGCAATCTCTTGACCTAACAAAGAGAAGCCAACAGCAGGTGCCATCGCAGTCTGACCAACCATTGAGGATACCTGAGAAGGTTTACCAATCAAAGGTTCAACCATCTTCTCACTCCAATACTTCTGCATCCCCTCCATACCTTCAGACGCTGCATCGTATAAGTCATTAAATGTAAAAGGTCTTCCCATGCGTTCTAGCATCTTTTGTCCAGCGCCTAGAATCCCAAGTCCGAATCCAGGCAGAGACATTAAAAACTCAGCACCTCCCCTGACGATTTCAATAGGCTGAGTAGCTAATGAAGAATAACCCCTTAATGATTCTACAATCCCTGATTTAAAATCCTCTGACATTATAGGGTTAGTCTTAAGCTGGTCAAACTCATCCAGCGAAGGTGCAAGCGTCTCCTTCAATTTACCTTGTATAGTACCTTCACCCCATATTGGATTCTCACGCAATTCATCATCTTGCAACTCTTTATCAATGGAACCTACTTTCGAACTCAAGTTAGGTTGCGCAGGTTCTTCTACCTTAGAACCATACAAGTTAAATAACTTATCAGATGATCTAGTAGGTTCACTATAAGATTTAAACAATAAGTCAGATGAATTAGATAATGAATCAACTTGATCTAATCCACTACCTAAAGCTTCCCTGTCTATATCCTTAACCTCAGTATCTGCACCGTAAAGGAGAGCCCTTGTATTTGCCATTAGTACCTCTGAATCACTTTGCCATCAACTTTCCAAATAACTTCATCATCAACTATGTCTACTTCAACCTTGCCTTTGCCATATCTAATTTCAAGGCGTCTAGTAATATCATCCATGACATAGGCTTTCTCAGCTAATCGTCTGGCTTCACTACCCTTAATCCCTTTCTCTTCCCAACGCTTAACATAGGGATCAATACTCTCATCCCAGGAATAAGAATCCTTCTTCATCTCACTAACAGTATTAGGAATGTAATCAGGATCGGTTAACTTAAGTTCACTCTTTGCTGTGCCAATGGCTTTGGTTTTCTCAATAGTCTCTCCAATGCTAATCTGCATACGTTTGTCTTGTGCAGTGTCTTTCAAGAATTGCTTATACTCAGGATCACCTTTAGCTATCTTATATGTATCATAACTAACAGGCAAGTCATTTACCTTTGCATAGTAACTAAGCGCTTCCTTAGGATCAGCTGTAATGATCTGACCATTTACATTTACATCTACTGTCTTAGGTATTTCATTAATCTTTCTCCAAGCATTAAGGTTTGCTGTTTGTGCTTGCTGTTGTTGTAACTTAAGATACCCTTGATTATACATAGCATTATACATGTCTGCTGTAGATTGGCGTTTTAAGTTAGCCTGCCCTAATGCTACAGCCATCGCCTGATTAATATTCTCAGGGGTCAAGCCAGCGAGGTCGGCGAGTGGAGTTTCACCTTGCTGACTAGAAACGAAAGGGTTTACTTGCCCCGCTTGTTGTGGTGATAGTCTGCTCTGTTGAGGCATAGCCATGCTTTGATTAGCTTGCATTGGCTGAACTGTATTCATAGATTGCTGTTGTGTACCTCCAGCAGATGCATCTGTGTTAGGAACAAATAACTTCGTCCCCTTACCATCCATAGATAAGTTCCCACCACCTGCAAGTAGTTGCTGAAGCATATTTTTCTGATCACCAATCATTTTAGATTGATTCTTAGCAGCTATCCATGAATTACTTAGATTCCCAAGTACGCCGCCAGCCCCTTGTGGATCAAGTCCAGCACCCATAGTTCCCATTGCCTGTAAAATTGCTTTATTACTAAGCCAACTATTAATACTATCAAGCCATCCACCTCCAATTGTAGATGGAGTATTACCAACCATCCCTACCAAATTCTGACCAATATCAGCCATGATAAATTACCTCTTTTATGTATTATTTCTAGCTATCAATGATCCAGCTGCACCTAGCACTGCACCAATTGCAGCTCCATAGGCAGCCCCATAACCACCACCACCTGTACTAACCCCAATTTGTGCGCCTGTTGCTGCACCACTTAATGACCCACCAATCGCAGTCATTGTAGCAGAAGGTTTCTCAGTTCCACCCATTGCTGGTGTAGTACCACCAGAAGCTGCAGCCAGTAAATTAGCGCCATATTGGAACACTTCAAGATCCCACAAAGCATCACTTGCGTCTAGAGTATTATCCATATCTCTTTGTTCTTTCTTAGCAACAAGTTTAAGTCTACCAGCTTCAATAGATAATCTAGTAAAAGCTTCATTCCATGAGATATTTTGTGTTAAGTACTTAATCAACTGATCAGTTCCTTCAAGGTAAATCCTCTTGTAATCAACTAAGGTTCTAACATTTAAGTCTGCAACTTTAATGTCTTTATCTTGGTTCTTAAGACCGACTTGAATATCTTTATTTAGGTTAGTTTGGAGAATCCCAAATTTAGTTGTCAGATTAGTCTTACCAACATCAATGTCTTTGGCGATGTTAATCTTAGCAATCTCAAGATCTTTATTAACATTGCCAAGGCCTATACGAACATCCTTGTCCATGTTAGCTACATCAACATCTGCATTCTTCATCGCAGCATTTACACGTAGTTCTGAATTATGCTTTGAGACATCTCTGTCACGGAAACCTTCTATGTTAGCAGCTCCGATTACAAATGAAGATGACACGACTGCATTGATATCTTGCATTCCACGCCTGAATCGTGGTAAGACTTTGGTGAGTAACTCATCATCTAACTGGTCTGCAAATGCAGCTACATCAAGAATAATCTCAGCATCTGTTACACCATCTGCATCATCAACAGATACATCATCAATAGCCTCCATGTCAAGGATGTCTAAGTCATCGATTGCATCTTCTGGGATACCTTCTAGTTCAAAGTTATCTATATTAATTCCATCAAAAGTTCCTATTGCTTCACTAGCCCGATAAAAAAAAGGTTCCCATCCATCTATATTAATCCCAGATAATAATGCACCAAGTGTAGAAAGCTCAGCATCCCATTCAGATATTATGTCATCTGGAATAGCTGCCTCCATTGCACCCCATGGTGAGTTTCCAATTTCTCTATCTATAATCTCAGTCATAGAGTTACCGTGACTAAGAAGAGCGCCTCCAGTACCTTGTGACAACCACTCAGCATGATTATCTTGTAAATACGTTGGCCAACTTATTGCCCCTGAAGCTCCTCCACCGCCCATAATCTATACCTCGCTAAGTCCGTTAAATTTTTTTACGGTCTTTTCAATATCAAGAGACATATAAGTATAATTAACCTCTGCCCCAAATCCTCTCCACATATTAACAAGGAATGGAACATCTGTATATGCAGTTATTCGTTTACACCCTTCTTTCTTTGCATACTTTGCAAGCACAGATATTTTCTGCGTCCAACTTCTTGAATCAGTAGTATTGTAACCATAGATACTATAAATGAGTAAGTCTTTAATTCCAATTACTTCATCATATATTATCTTAGTAACACATATACCTTCGAAAATAGGTGGTCTGTCTGTGAACTTATTATAATAAGCCCATACCTCAATAGTACCAATCAACGCAGCTGATAAAATTCTATTCAACATATCTGGATGGTCATAAGAAGTTGGAGGCATAGACTGTTCAACTGCATACTTAATAATATCCCAGTGTTTTGCAACTTCTTCAGGTAATAGTTTTGTAACATAAGTCTTCATTTATCTTTGTCCCCTTATTGGCGGAGCGTAGACTCCTCTTATTCCTCGTAAGTCAGTCATCTTATAACGAACTCCAATGTAGCCTATTCGAAAGTCATCGTTGATGTCTACGAAGCGTAACTTAAAACGAAATGCTCCACCTGCTGCATTGATAGATGCTATGCCTAGATTGTTGATAGGTGTGAATTCCGCACTTGACCAAGTGTTGTAATTAAATGAGTAGTCAACTGCTGCATATGGACTAACGATTGAAAACGCATCTGTTTCGATTACAGATATTGTCTTCTGACCTTTGTAAGTCATATCAAATGCTTCTGATGTGATCAAAGGTAATGTGCTGTCTACTGTATCAGGTATCATGTGTGAGATGCCGAACACTGATGAAGGATGCTGTGTTATCTCAGTCAAACCATTAGGTGATAACAAGAATGTTTTCTCACTATTACCGATATAGAAGTCATTCTTAATATCATCATGTTGGACTATGATGTCTTCAGATGTCCCAAGTGATTCCATATGATGCTGATAACCAAGCACAGCAATCCCTTCTTTACTAATCTTCACAATGTTATAGTCTTCATCTACAAACACATGGTTAGTTACACTTCCATCTATTGCTCCTCTGTTAATCAATCCTAGATCATATAACTCTGTAAATCTATAACTTGGAACAGGGTCATTAACTGGACTTAGCAATGTGATTCCTTTAGATGAATAACCTACCACATCATTGCCTAGTTTTCTAACATGATAAACTTCCCCACCATAAGGACATCTACGATAACCAGATTCATTTTCAATAGATGGCGTAAAGTCCATGGAGCCAATCTTGGACCACACATAGAATGTCTCATCACAGTCATACCATGCACTTGAGATGTTACCTCCAACTGCCTGACCATTTAGATTACATATGGTTTTCATCATAGGTACGTATGCACTAGATGTTATAACACTCCATGTTACACCAGCGACGTTCCAGTAAATCATTACAACTCCATTAGTCATAAATGCGTACTCGCCAAAGTCTGCGAATTCCATTAGTGAGCCAATGCCATAAGTTGTATGAGTTAAAGTTGCGATAAGATTTACTGTTAAATAGTCATCTGATACTGTATATACATAGTCAATGCCAAGTAGTGACTTACGCACTATTAATATATTATAAGCATCACCGACTAAGAATTGAGGGAATGGCCAGACGTATTCAAGATCTACTAACGCTGGAAGTGGATTAGTGAATAACTTAGCAGCCTCAAGTCCGAGACGTCCACATCTGAATCCAATACACTCGTGAAGAAACTGAGAGTTAAAAGGGGTCATTTGCTCTGGACTTAGACCAGCTTTGAGTGCATCATCTATTATTAGTTCAAACTCACGCATGAGTTATTCCTCTGCAGTAACTTCCCCTGTTAATTTATCAAGCTCGTCAATTAGAAACTGCTGTACATCAACTACTCTCCCATTAGGAACCCATAGGATAGATGCCCAAACTTCCCTGACAGTATCTAATACAGAAGGTGTGAATGTAACCTCAAAACAATCACCTGGGAATACCTCCAAGTCTGATTGTACACTTGAGATCTTCTTGTTTAAAATTAACTTTGTAGAGTTAGAAGTTATATCATTAAATAGTCTTATTCCAACCTCTACATTATGGGCAGGTTTTTTATCCAACTTGATAAACCCGGTAGTGATCTTACCCTTACACGGGAATAGATAGCGAAGGATAACTCCTCTTACATCCTCACCTATTACTGCGTTAGATATTGGATAAGGAGTTACTAATGCACTAGCTATACGATGTGATCTTCTGGCCAAGCGAGTGATTATAGTTTCAATACGCTCTATGCGTCTTTGATCTATGGCTCCACCCTTTTTGAATATTTCCTGTGCCATTAGTTACTCCTAATTACTCATTGAAGTATTTATATTCGCACTGACTTCGATTACAGTAGTATATGCAGACTCTGTTTCAACAGCAGTTGCAAACACAGAAAGTGCGGCAGTCAAAGTTGCCACATCTGCTAACAAAGGACAGTTGAATGAGATGTTAAGCTTATGGCTGTAAGATTCAGCAGCTCCATTTTCTGCCCTGACTGTTAGTGTAATATTTCCAATGATGCTAGTAGCCGCACCACCAAGTGCAACCATTCTAGCATTTAATGCAGTGAAGTGCGCATCTATCAACACAATCATTGCTGCGATAGTTGGAATAGTTGTTTCCCTATAACTTCCAGATACAGATGCCATCTTTAATCCCCCATTCTGTCTATTTCAGTTATTCCTTCTTCAACAAAGTCCATTCCGAGTTGAGTTACTTCATCTCGTATTGAAGCAGTCCAGTCATTTACTCCTTGAGTATTACGGTTGGTTACTTCTATCTGACGCATAGCAGACATGTAGAGTAATAGTGGATGCGCTCCAGACCAGTAGTTTTTATCTGCATCATTTACCAGTTCCATCGAATAGAACAAACCACGAATGTCTATCATAGTTTGTTCACTTACTGGGACGCTTAGCAGGATGGAATTATACTCATGATAATTCCCTGCTTCAACATCTGTAAATCCAGCAAAGGCTTCTAACTCACCTGCTTCAGCATCTTCTGGAACATACCTAGCCATGCAAGGTGAGTAGTAAAGTGGAGCACCTGTGGAGCGTTCACTAGGTAGGTTGGATAGGTAATCAGCAGTAAGTTCTTGCAAAGACTTCTTCTCCAACCTCCAACGTTCGCTAGTTGTAGCAGCCCAGACTTCCTTGATCGCACGGCGGAATGGGAAGTTAACACTATACTTTCCAATCTCAGCTAGGCGAAAGCATGATGCAAAAGACTTTTGAATATAGTCAAGACGATCTAGGTATTTACGACCTTCATTAATGAAGAAGTCAGCTCCGTTATCTGAAAAGTCTTCATTTACAAGATCAAACCTACCTGATAAAGATCTAAACTTTGTTCTTATTTGTAGTAAGTTCATTTTATTTAGTCCGTTTAAAAATTTAACGATCTTAATTTAATATATTATAGCTTACTATTTTGGGCAGATCAATTATGTATTATCTGATCTGGCAGTCTCATACCAAACCCCACCAGAGTTAATAAGCGTTAAGGTGTCAGTGTTGGCCATAACAAAGTTGGCACTACCATTCAACACAATAGTAGCATTATCAGTTATAGTAATTGAATGGTTAGATATTAGAATGAGAACCTGCCCATCAAAACCATTAAGGAAGTTTTCAATGGTTCTGGTTGAGCCAGTAAAACACCGCTTAAGTCCAAGCACTGATGGAGTAGCTGAGTCTGCCAAAGTAGCAGAAGCACCGGATATTTTCGACTCACTAACACTCCCAGTAACAAAATCAATAACAATTGAATTAAGCAAACCAGTAAGTATTCCATCAGCGAAGTTGCTAGTAGGCGTGGTAGGTAAAATAAAACCATACCAAATAGAACGATATAATCGTCCGCCAGTGGCAATAGTAAGTGGACTTAGTCCTGTGTTAATGGTAGAATATTGAATAGCATATGCCGCAATACCCTTAGCCGATGGATCATCTATACCATGATAAGTAAAATTATCAAGAGTAACAAATGCCGTAGCGTCAGCTTTTATTAATCTTGTATCAACAGTAAAGGTACAAGAATTAATATTCCACCCTGTGGGACTACGCATTACTCCAGATGTGTTAGCAAACTCAAAACCATAAGTAGGCCCACTACCCGAACGCTCACCTCTAATCCCGCTAATACATGTGCCATCAGACGAAGCATAAAGTAGATCTATATAAAAATAAGATCGACCAGTGGAATTATACAGAAATCCGCCAAACATATGAAAGTCAACAGCTGCATCAAAATAGAAACAATCAGCATTGCCACCACCAAGATTTAAAATCTCACAACCAAAGAAGTCATACACAGAATTACTCACAGCAGGTGGAGTTGTACCTGGATCATAAATGGTGACATAAGATGAAGTGGCAGAATCTATATTATGTGACGTCAGACAAATAGTAGGTGTATCAGCCACATTATTAATAAAATAACAACTATAATACTGATTAGTCTCAGACCCATTAGAATAAATCTCTGCTTTAGAAAACTCCGCCGTATAGTTAGTTCTTACTTTATTAAATACATGACCACCCGAGCTGGACGCGCTAGTTCGAGCAAGTAGAAATCCTATTGTCGGGGTATTAGTCACTGTACCAATAGTAAAGTTATTAAAATATATACCATTCGATCCACAACAATCAAAACAAACTGTGCTTAAATTAAAAGTCAGTATCAGGTTTGTCGCAGTTCCATCATGTGGAGATGCAACACCCTCAAAAGTTAGGCCCTTTGTAATATTCGTAGCATTAATGGAGGTCGTAATAGTGGCGCTTTGAGTAAACTTAATCTTACCACCAACTGCCTTGATCGAAGCAATCGCGCTGTTGATCTGTAGCCCATAGTCAGCTCCCGCGAACCACTCAGGATAAACACCTTCCATCGGCCCCTCGAAAAGCACAGCCGCTTCGCCGGCAGTAGTACTGAACACCTCATAAAGTCCAGCCGTAAAAGCTCCTTTGATCGTAAGAGTATCCCCAGAAGCAACTGTCATAACAGCGCCCATAGGTATGTAGAGTTCTATGTTAGCCGGAATTTCCAGGTCACCAGATGCCGGACTAATATCCCATGCGCCAGGAGCGATCAACAACCGCTTTTCGTCTGCCCCAATATCAGCAACTGCCGCAGCAATAGTCACATCATCCAGCGTGGCTCCATACATTCTGGCATCCACATGAAAACCATCAGAAATTATTATGTCAGGTGTAAAATTAGCTCTAGTCATTAGTTATCTCCCCTAACTTGCGGCAAAATATGTAGCCACAAAATTAATATTTTTTGTTGATCCAGACTCTCCTTACATTCCAGCTGCTCCATGTCTGTCCGCAACCGCTCCAATAACTAATATATCATTCACTGTGCTGAATCCTGACGATGACCAAGGGAATATTTTAGACTCATAACCAACCAAATACATGTCTGGAATACGGCACGGTGAGGATATTTTAAGAGAAAAATTTGTACCAACATTAACAAACTGAGGGTCTGATTCAATCGAGCTGCAATCATTCCCAGCCCCAGGACAACCACCTAAACCAGTTTTCCAATCAGCAAAAGAATACGGAGTCGCAACAACCACAAACCCAGTCACATTATAGTAGTCATTGTAATCCGTCACACCCAGATCCCCTGCCGTTATTAGCTGGATCGCATATGCAACCGTATGGAATATATTATTATATATGTTTAAATTACCTGTTCCAACATCAGCACTACAGTAAATTCCCATCAACATGTTGTAAAGTGTATTATTGTAAAAATTTGCTCCAGCAGTGTTCTCAAGATACACTCCAGCACATTTATCGCTTGTTGTGCCTATTAATACGTTTCCATAAACATTAACAACACCCACGCCAGCAGCATCAGCATTCACAAACGCCTCAGTCTGCACCGCCCCATCAGGCCCAACAAGTACATTGTTTTTCACCGTAACTGTTCCATCAACTATATATATTGTGTCCGTCGTAGATTCTTGCATGGACGAACCATTCTTTATTACAATATCGTCTCCGCCATTTATATAGGCGTAAGCCCCAAGGAAAGACAGGCCACTTTCAACATTTACGCTATTAAATATGACGGTCCCAGGATTAGGATCATCACCGTCGTTATAGGTCTGTATTGCGTATAGTACATCATCTGAAATTTGGATATTTTTAAACTCAGAATCAGTCGGGTCTTGTTCCACTTTACACGCAGCAGGTGCCCTTCCCTGGCCTTTACCAGAGCCAGAACCATTATATCCGGTATTAGACACAAAGCTATTTTCAATAGTACAGTTCTCAGTTACTCTGTCTTCTAACAAACCTGCGATGCCGACAAGTAAAAATGCAGTATCACCATTAGTCAAGTACGTGCATGTGCAATTTACTATAGTATTATTCTCACCAACGAGTACAAATCCATCATGGCGAATATATGATGCAGTACAGTTCTGAAAAGTTATGTTCGCCCCTACATTGCCGCTAGGATAATATGTTTGATTATTGAAATGGTGGTGGCAGATATACTGAGTTGTCAACCCATCAAAAACAACGTACTGATTAAGGCCACTCTGAACACCATCATACACAGTTGAGACTCTGTATGTATATCCATCCGTGGACGGATTTCCAGATTCCCACGTATGAATATAAAGTTTGTCTCCTGAATCATCATAGTAGCAAGACCCAGCATTACTATCTACACCGGCGACATCAGACTGCTGAGTCATCCAATAATCACCTTCCCAAACTGTCCCAAAGATTGAAGAAAAACAGTCGTCTATCTGACCACCTCCAAGTGACGCTGCAACAGAAGCCTCGTATACATTTGTTCGACCACTCGTTTTGCTCCATGCGCTAACCGTTGTTCCACCATTGATAATAGGTGTATCTCCATCTGCGGCTTCAAATATAATGGGGGACCCGTCGGACCCACTGGATGGAGACACTAATGTTTCTGTATAATCTCCACCATCATCACAAAATTTAACTCGATCACCAGCAGAAAAAGACCCCCCTACCACATCACTCATATCCATTGCCCCAGCACAACAAGCCGAACTTTCAGAACAATCAGGATCGGCGTTTGTTCCGTCCGCACGAACATAATAAGTCGCTCCAAACGCTGCATAAATACCAACCCAGAACGGAATTACAAACAACAACCCGAAAAATAGCCCTTTAAGTGTTTTCATTAGTCGCTGCCCCCCGTATCAACCCATGCACCCCTGATCGTGTCCAAACTCCAAACCCACGACCCATCAGCTATCTGCATCCTGGTTGCAGCGATCTTTGACCCTACGGTAGAGTCGGAGTCCACACAGTCGTTTGCATCCAGGGTTGTCCCGTTAAGATCAAAAGCCTCACCAGATGGAGGGTTTATCTCGATGTTTTGAGCTTCTTCAATAAGAAATATTACACCAATCACATAACTCACAGCAGGAAGTGTCAGGTCCGCTTCCCCATCATCACCCTGATTCGCTATGTATTTGTTGGCTATAATCTGAGCTTCTGAAATTGAGGTATCGGCTGTGAGATCCAGCTTGGAAAAGTCCCTATCAACCGCAAACGCAGGATCATCTCCGGTAATACCCTTTAGGATTGTTTTCGTAGCACCGACTGAAAGCGCTGTGATTGCAGATGCTCCGCTTCCTACCAGCACCCCATGATCAGTTAACGTGCTAACGCCTGTTCCTCCATACGCCACTCCTACATCCGTGGCTTGCCATGTCCCCGTTGTGATGGTCCCTACTGTTGCTAAGTTGGCAGCGGATGTTATACTGGCTTGTGTCGCTTGAGTCGTTGCGGTGTTAGGAGCAAGCCCTGCAATAGTTGCCACTGTAGCTGATTGACCAGTGCAAGATCCACTTGATCCAGAAACATCACCTGTTACGTTGCCTGTGAGAGGGCCAGAGAAGGCCGTGGCCGTCCATGTTCCTGCGAACGTGGCCCCAGCATTGCCAAACGTAATAGTCGTGTCGGTTCCACTAACATCGAATGTCCATACATTAGAAGCATTCGCTCCATCTGACCAGGTAACCGCGTCCACACCAGTTGCGTCAAATCCACCAGCAGCCGTTCCTAATTGCACATCAGTCCCGGCGTCATCTGTGAACCATAACTCGTTTGGCGTTGCGGTTTTAACCCATATCTGCCCCTTACCAGCTTGATCTGCACCTGCGGCTGCCTGTTCAGTTAGGAAGACGGTGGCTCCCGCTATAGCTCCAGTAGTGATGATCGAACCTGTAGCTGTCTTCCCCTCAAGTACCGGATCACCATCAGCTGCGAAGGTAGGACTTATACACAGTGAGCAGATGGAAAGAATAATCAATAGACCGTATAATTTTTTTATCATCTTCAACTCCTCTTAATTAGCTGATCGTGAAAGCTCTTTCCAAGTATCACTGCCTTGATTTAGCAAGATCATTGAGTCGTTAATATCATCCATTATGAAGTCGACACCTTGAAGGTTCATCCCAACTGAGTCAACTACTGTAATCGTTACAGCGTCATCAGATGGACTTATAATTAACATGTCACCTTCTGCATAGCCAGTAATGCGATCAAGCGAATCATCAACTCCACCTGCACCTGCTAGCAGTATATTTTTATGGTCGGAATCTTTTGCAGCTATTCCGCCAGATATAGTCAACGTATGAGCTACGCCAAATGAGCCTACTGACCCAGCACCTCCACCTAAACCAACACTTCCAAACCAGCTTTCTGGATAGCCCATTTAGTTCTCCTTAAAGCTCTTCGAATAAAGGAGTTACTTGTATTGCAGCGGCAACTCCATTTGTTAATGAGATGAATTGAAAAGTTCTTACAAGTCTTCCACTTGCTAATATTAAAGATTGGCCTGCGTAAAGGATGTGACCGAGACCTGCTGCTCCCTGAGTTGGAGGGATAGTTGGAGTAACTATGTTACCACCAAGTGTGAATCGAATATCTGAGGTTTCACAGGTGATTACTGCACCTATTGCAGGATTAGCGTTGGTTAAGCTGTTGAATTCATCTTCGAGGTTATCTACAACATCACCAACTGCGATGCGAGTAGTCGGACCTGGTAACCCTGTGTATGGGATAGTAGATTTCATCAGTGTTCTCCGAATAGTTTGTTAAATTTTTATACGGACTATGGGTTGTTTAGGTCCACAGTCCGTATAAATTTTAAACGATCTGTTAAACAGCGCTAGGTAATCCGACTCCATTCAGCACAGCGCATTTTTGGGCGAGACCAAATTCAAGTCCACACTCAGTCAAGTATTCCTCATTAGTTCCATCAATCCTACGACCACCATAACCTTCTGGATGCGTTTTTTGTGAATTCTCACTATAGAACGCAGTATCGTCGATGTATTTGTAGGTCATTTCCTTCGGCTCAAGAATCACACCCATGTTACGGGTAGTTACATCATGAGAGAAGAGCGGATGAGTTTTCATATGCAGGGTTCCGAAAGGAGTGATCCAAGTCAAGATCTGCATACCGTAGGTTTTCTGTGCAGGTGAGAGATTAACCTGTCCACCTGCCATGGCAAGTGCGTCAAGGCCAAGGAGGAAACCAGAACCGCAGAGGCAAAGTTTCTCATTTGCACCGTAGCGGAAGATCTGCTCAAGCATAGCTTTAAACCAGGTTTCACCACCTTGTGCCCAGGTTAGGCCGCTGTAGGTAGCATTGAGGGAGTAGTCGTCGCAGTTAGCTGCAGCGTAGGTGCGGATGAAGTTGATTGCACCCATAGTGGTTCGCTCAGGCTTTCCATTATCACCGATGTTGGAGGTTCGAATGCCCCAGAGAAAGCCAAGCTCCATTTCCCAGGAGTGCATTTCCAACGCTTCAGCTTTGGCTTTCTGGTACTGATCACCTGTGCGAAGACGAGTCTTACGTGCGGTTCGAGTGATTGAAAGTGGAGTACGAAAGATCTGTGTGTAGTTGGAAACTTCCACAGGATTAAGAGCGATGGCATCAGGCATTTCGCCACCCTCAGGATTAATATTACCGATGATTTTAAAGTTGTCACAATCACTAAGGTCATTAGCTGGAACAACAACAGAGTTATCATCAGCTTCAAGTAATTTCACAGCGAGAACAGAGTTAACACCACCCCTGGCTACAGTGACAACCTTACCAACCACGTCAACAGACCAGTCAGAAGCATCACGAAGTAAGATTTGATGTCCGTCCCTGATGCGATTAGCAAGGACAGTTGTCATTTGGACGTATAGAATATCGCCAGCTACTCCACCAGTTACATATGCAATAGTACATCCAGCGTCAGTCCAGATTGCGTCTACGGTTCCGGACACTGCGCTCTGCTCCTGTGTCCACCAGTGAAAGCGCGAATCGTCGACAGATTCAGAACTTATCATAGACAGAATGGCAGTCAAAGGAGCCATGCCATTAGGATACAAATACAGAATTTGCTGTCTCCAATTCTCAGGCGCTTGGTTTGCTACCCAGTCACCGCTACCTCTCATTCCAAGAAACATTGTTAGTACCTCCGATTAATTGTTTAGTTATTGGATAAAGTGTTAAATTAGGGTTGAAATTTAGGAGGGAATACATCCTCCCATGTCCATCTTAAAGCACCAAGCATATGCCAGTAGAGTCCATCACTGTACCATAGTGTGGGTTCACAGCCGTCATATGATACTATGTCACCTCCCCAGCATTCTGAATCACTATTGTTATCAGTGATTGTTACAGTATTGAACCAATCTGCTTCACGAACTAAAATGCTGTAAAAACGACCTTTGGCTTCTGATACTGGAGGCAAGGTTACGATGATCGGTCCAGTAATTGCATTAGCTGAAGGACGCAATACATAGTCACGAACAGTCATTGTGTAGTTTGCACTAGGATCGTGAAACTTGTCGACTATTACTTTATCATGCTGTGTGAATCTGTCTTCTAACATGGTTTCACCATTTAGTTCGTTTAATTATTTTACGAACTTTAAAGGCTCATAAACTAACATAAACTTTTCATACAAGGAAAAATGTTGTTCAGTTAGAGCTTCCTCAGCATTAAGTTTCTGAAGCATGTCTTTTATGATGTTGATTATAGTTTGACTAAGATCAATTTCGACCTCTTGAAATTCAATAGAAGCCTTAGGATCCCAAGTAACTTTTCCGTCCAAACTAACAAAACTTAGTTTTAAGTTCTCTTCATCATTAAAAGATATTGCCTCACGACCTTTACGGACAAGTTTAAGGTTAATAAAAGAACCTTTGTACATAGCCATCATCCCACCGAGAAGGACTCTTTCTAATACACTTAATTTCATCTTAATACTCCTGTAGTATTCCTGGAAATTTATTGTGAGAAGGTTGACCAGGGACCAACTTTTCGAGGTATACACTCTATCTCACAATAAATATTTATTTGAGCTTTTTGTCAGATTTCTTAGCTGCATCAGTTGCAGCTTTTTCCCTCTTGATAATATCAAGAATCATCTCAAGTCTAGTATCAGCCATTTTTGATTACCTCCTTAAGCACCAGTATCTGTAAGCATGATGTAGTAAAGAACACCATTGACCCTACAACGAAGTGCATGAGTTGCAGCTCCAGCAGTATTTGCCTGCATAAAGTGTGTAGTTGCAATTGCGACTCCAGTAATATCAAAGAGCAATCCAAAGTCATCAAACTGTGCAACTGTACCTCCCCAGACATTGAGACAGAAGAAAGAGACAGGAACACCACCTCCGACGAAGCTAGTAGGAAAATTAAGCTCAGCTTCATAGCAGCAATAAGTTCCAGACCCACCTGGGATTGTACCTGCTGGAAGATCAAGCTCAGCGCAGATAGCTCCAGCAAGGCCAGTTACATATCCAGAGTCGTTGAAGTTTAATATTCCAGTAATTGCATTAGCCCAGACGCCAACTAAGACATCTGAGAAAAGGGTGTATCTTACTGCTTCAGCCATGTTGACAGCGGATGCACCTGTTAAAATCAACTGTGCAACATCAGCCCTAATAACTGTAGCTGCATCAATTCTTGCAGATGTGTATGATACTGCCCTTACACCAACAAAGTTGATTGCCCACTTAAGCCCATCTGAGTAGAATATAGCGCCTTGTCTAGGCCCATCAAAGGGAATATCAGTGATCCAATCCTCGCTATCATCACTGTCTTGGACTGTGATAGTAAGTGTCCCAGTCACCGCACCTCTGGTTAAAATTGTGTAAAATCTACCCTTTGCCTCTGCAACAGGTGGCAGAGTTATAGTGATAGCTGCAGCAACTACGGTTGGCCGCAGTACATAGTCACGAGTAGTCATCACATAATCTGCAGCAGGATCGTGAAATTTATCTACCACCTCACGATAGTGTTGTTCATTGTTTTGTTCGAGTCCCATTTTTTACCCTCCGAGTACTTTGTTCATCTCTTGGAGTTCGTTCAAGAGAGGATCAGTGTTTGGTTTATCTTCTGTAGTAGTCATACGCCCTTTTCTTGTAGGAAGTCTTGGAGATTTCCTAGTTACTTTATCAGTTGCTTTCTTGTGTAATTCAAGTCGTTTTCTTGACTCGTCAGCTACCATTGGGAGAAGTGCCTCCATTTCTTTGTCTGGGTTGTCAGATGCGATTTCCTCAAATACAGCTGCTACGACCTTCTTAAATGGTGATAGGTCTTGGTTGTCAGTGTAGAACTTAGTATTCATGTTTCTGAGACGGTCTATCATATCGACGCTAGAACGGACGATGTCAGGGATGGAACGTAAGACTCCTTCTCCGAGAGTTTTCTGTATGTCAGTTACAGCTTTTTGATAGACTTTGTTAAGCATCTCATTAAACTTACCAGGTTCACGAATTAGGTCTTCGATGTCTTCATCTTCTCCGATGAATTCTTGGACGTCGAAAGTTGGTTGCTTAGGAGGTTCTTTAACTTCTTGTTCAGGTTCTTTTTTAGCTTCCTTTGCATCCAGTTTTTTGCGTAGCTCTGCGATTATCTTGTCTTTATCATCTTCTGGTGATTGTTCATCTTGTGTGATATCAGCTTCTTGTTCCTTGATTACTGGCTCAGGTGATTCATCATCGGTAGTTTCTTCTTCATCTTTGATGACTTCTTCTTCATCAATATTAGTTTCTTCTGGATCTTCTACATCATCAATAGACTTATCAATGACATCTTCTACATTTTCAGAGTTAGAAACTTCATTACCAAAAACCTTGTTCATCTCTTGTACGTCGTTTTTAACTTCATCTCCCATAGCTTACCTCCAAAGTTCGTTCAAAAATTTTACGATCTTATCGAATACTAAGTTTTCGATAAAGCTCTTCCCAATAACCATAAGTAGCACCACCATCTCCATCTACATTCATTAGGACCAAGACGTCATCAGCTTCAGGTGAGAAGTTGGATGCAAGTGGTTGGTTTAGAAATAACTGACCAAGAGTCTTTGCGCCCGCTGTTAATGATATGTTGTCACCCTGGAATATGAAAATCTTTACTTGGCCTTGAAGACCGCCAGTTATCTGTGCTAATGTGCATGGACCAGTAGCACCTATTAACACTTTTTCCTGTGAAATAGATGCAAGGTCACCACCTGTGCCAACATCTAAACTAGTTGTCCCACCAATTAATGTTAACTCAGATGTTGTAATGTCTGCATCGCCAGATATAATAGTATTTATTTCAGCTACAAGTGCCCTTATCCAGTAAGGCCACCTTGAATTAAGTTCCTGGTCAGTCGGTTGGCTTGTACTTAGTGTCATCTTTCTTCTCCTCCAGAATCTGAAGAATTATATCTGGTAAATTTAAGAAATAATCAGTAGCTTTTCGTCTACCTTTTATATCTCCAAGGTGAATTAATGTCTCTGATGAGTTTGGTACTACTAACTGACCAGAGCCATTAATGTGAGGTTCGCCAACTAAATCATATTCCACAGCAGAGCGCTTTGATAAGTCATTGAGTTCATCGCAGATATCTAACCAAATAGTAGATTCTTTGAACTCTTCGATTTCACTCTTAGTTGATCTAACTGTTGTTATGTCAAGCATTAGTTATAGACCTTTACGACTCTGTAGAATAGGATGATTGTTAAGGTTGAGGTAGAGGTTGCACCAGTTGGATCAGCAACAGGGACGCATGCAACTATTGGTGCATCTAAGAGTCTAGTAGTCTGAGCCCAATAGACATTTGAGGCATTTTCTACTACTGCATCTGCAGCGCTGTTAAGGAATGCAGCTGAGATGTCAGCACCAGCTGAGAGTAAGCTAGTCCCAGCTGCATTAGTCTCGCGAATCTCAAGTGCATTAGCTCCAGCAAATACAGCACCACTGTAGTCAAGGTATGCTACGACTGTCTCGATTTGATAGAACTTATTAGGCCCAGGTGCTGGAAGTAAGGTTTGCGGCGTAGTAAACAATGCCCTAACTTCATCCGCAGTTAACTTAACACGGACTGAGTTGATTACGCTTCCGAATCTGTCAATGTATCCTTCACGAGTTTCTACTACATCATATAGTGCTCTCATTGTTTAAGTCTCCTTATTGCTGCATATTTTGAATAGGAACCATGTTACCTGCTTGGACTTGTTGTTTAACCTGTTCATCAGGCATTGTTTGTGCTTGTGTGCGATTAAGGTTGCGTTTGAAATCGTCTACATTCTTAGCTCCAAGTTGCTGAGCTATGTACATGAAGATTCGAGTTATGTCGAATTGCTGGGTTAGTTCTGGACTTGTGCCTATTACTTTAAATAACTCAATCCATGCGTTGGAGAAGTTGCCACCAGGGATTGAGCCGTCTCTTACGATTAAGTCATAGTTTACTGATATGTCATATAGTGAAACACGCGCACTCTGTTTGTCCCCAAAGATACTTTTTAGTGATTCTGTACTACGCCCAATTATTCTCACGAATGCATCTTGAGTCATATACTGTTGTGAATGCACAGCGAACATAGTGCCTATGTCCTGCATGAACTGCATACCTATTAACATTGAGATGTGTTGTAGACGACTTATTGAAGATCCTCGTGTGCCGTTAAATTCTGCGCTGGTTAAGCGTTCAGGCCCAGATTGGCGTAGTGAGCCTTGCATTGACTGGTCAGCGCCTGAAGTGCGATCCATTATTTGAGTTATGTAAGATGCATCAGCCATGTTAGCACGAGTTATGTCGCTGACTACTAGTTGTTTTACTACTTTATCAACACCGCGTCCCCAAGCTGGTCGACGCAGTCTGATCAATGCACCTGGTCGTGGATCTTTTAAGTCATTAATATTGACCAGGTATGGATCAACTATCAACATGTCATTGATAGCTTTTTTCACGTTAGATATGTGAGAGTTGAATTCGAAGTTTAGTACATCTTGGAGGCCATGTAAGACTTCGAGTCGACTAATTGGAGTAATAGAATAACCATCTGCTTCTGGAGATGCCACAGCAACTGGATACATTCCATGATTGTGATCTGCTTTTTCACACGCTATTAAGATATCATCTGATGCGAGTTCGAAGTACCATTTTTCTGGATATTCAGAATCAGATAATTTCCAGTCTTTTGGAATAAGTGTGATGTACATCTTGATGGTATCAACTGGGTTTGTGGTGTTAGTCATTGAGCGGTTTAATTCACTAGATCCACCATGACGTATTTCACGGTCACTTTGGTCAAGAGCGAGAGTTGAGCGTTTGTCTTTTTTATTCTTTAGGTATTTAACATTGAACAAGCCTTGCTCAGATTGACTTTCCTCACTTAAGATGTTCATGTAGTTATCGCGGTCTATCCAGCCTATGAATTCCCCATCTTGTATATTGGAGCTGGAGACAGATGGGTCAGGGAGCCACATGTAAGGTTCAATGTTAGATAGTTTGTTACCTTCGAATAGTAGGTCATTTACCATTTCTACATCATTTACTTCTTGCTCACCAATGTCTGATAGAGTCTTAATGGTAGATCTTATAGGTCTTCGGCCATAGATTTTCTTCCACCCTGGGATTCCGATTCCTACTCCATATGCAAGTGAGTCGCGGAGCACAGTGTGAATTGCAAGTGGAACTTTAGTCTTGATGCAGTGGATTCTTATTACTTGTTCAAGTAGCATTGCACCGACTACATCGTCATCTTCTACCCCTTCATATTGGAAGATAGGGTCTTGAAAGAAGGCCATTGTTAGGTATGTTAATAGTGATTCCATGATTGAGTAGGTGTATGGGAAAACTATTGACACAGGTTCGGTTGAGTCCTTTTGTTTCGCAGCTTGTTCTTTGTCCTTTAGTGGAATGTATGCGGTTAGCATGCGATCCACTTCACGCCAGTAAGGGAAACGCTTGGAGATTTCATGCCTTGATTCGTTAGCGCGTTGCCACACTTTGTCACGAATCTCATTGTGAAGTTCACTTCCTGGCTTTAGATTAAGACCATTTGGATATTTATAGTCAAAATCTTTGTTTTCGACGTAGGATTCTTTCCAAGAAGATGGTTCACCTTTTACGATGTATGGCATTATTTAGATCCCTCTTGTCTACTTCCCATTGTATCTTTTTGATAATGGCAGTCTGTAAATTCCATGTATACTTCAGAACCATATTCATTAGCTGTTGCAGCAATCCTTGAAAGTTTACATTTATAGATTGTGCTTACTGTATCATTACTAGCAGGAATGTTTGCTATTTCTAGTAATCTATGATAAGTATTATCATTTGCTGCTATTGTATGTTCAGATGAAAATGGAGAACCTACAGGTAATGCCCATTGAGTGTTAATTCCAGCAGCTATTACATCAAGTTGAAATTGAAACTTATCTCCAATATTAGTTGTGTTAGGTAATACATAGTGTATATGATTGTCAAGTATAGTATTTAACTTCATACTATGACTTGTTTGTATATCAAAGTATATATAATCACCTACTGTAAATCCAAGCACTGGAAATGTTACTCCTCCACCTATCCCATGATTATAAAGACGGCTAGCTGGTGCATTAGATGTAGGAACTTTGATGTTTGAGATGCTTACCTGGAGATCTTCATAAACTGGTTGGGTTAATTCTAGTGTTTTATTAGCTCCGCAATCAAGTAGTAGATCATTTGTTATTTTTGATAAGTTTCCTGAATTGTCTAGGAATAGTGTACTATTGTCTAGTAATAATCCAGTCGCACCATCCCACCTAGCGATTGCGTTATCTGTTGATGCAGCAGGTCCGATTACATTTCCGACTATTACACCTACATCAACAAGTCGGAGGACTTCATAGTCAACAAGAGGAACTTGACCTACATTGATCTGCGCGTTTGTGGTGAATGCTGATTGATATGGTGCAGCAGCCCCATCATATTCGAGATCAGGGTCACCTACATAAGCTTCATCGTCATACCAGAATGGTCCCATAGAACCAATCCAGAATGATCGCCAAGCTCCTAATGGTAAAGGTAATGCCATTTTGTTAAGTCCGTTAAAATTTTATATGATCTTGAATGTTAAGTTAGCTAACAACATTACTATTGCAACTATCATACACCCAAGGATTACGTTTAATCGAGTCATTATTAAGTCTACTTTGAGCCTTAAAGAACCCATCTCTTTCCATTGTTTAGTGTTGTCATATTTTAGATTGTTTATGTCAGTTATGCACCCACTATGTTCGTGGCACACTTCATTGATTATCATTGCATTAGTCTCCACTCCTCAACTGGCTTATCATAGTCGAGTTCTGCATACTCAGATTCGGAGTCTTCTGGATTGTTAGTTGGGCTGAAGTAACGTTCGCCGAGCTCAAGCATTTCGATTATGTAGGCGAAAGCATCCATGATGTCCCAGAGTTTGGAGCGTGGGAACATTAAGAGTTGTTGTTCTAATCTGCGAGTGTTTACACATGAGGCGTTGTGGTAGATGTAGCCACCTCGGTAATAAGGTACTAATTCTTTTACTCGATGTTCTTTCTTCATCCCACCACGAGCTTTGAGCCAGACAAGTTCAAAGAATGAACCGCGTCTAAACATCTCATTTTTGATCGGCTGTTTGATAAATTCGTTTAGGGAAGTTTCTTCGATGCCTAGGACCTTTGCACCTAACATCTGACCCATTCCGAACATAGCTTCGTAGATTTCATCTGGGTACATCTTTTCGGAAATTATGTCTCGGACATAGAGACGTGCACTATTGAGGTCAATACCTATCCCAACAATCGCTGACTCAGCAGAATGAATTTTTACTGTCTTTGCAGGATCAAGGATTACTACTGTTTCGATGTGGGTGTCTAGTTGGACTTCCGAGTCGAATAGTTTAAGATCTATTCCATCACGGAAATTTTTCTCTGGTGGGAGGTTATAGTATTTGAAATAACTTTGTGGAAATGAAGAGTCTGCAGATGATATTGGTAGATTACGATGCTCTTGGAAGAAGGAATCTGTCTCGCCAGCGTTTACAGCTTTGTCCCATTTTTTCTTGATAACTGCATCGGAGACAAAGTGTGGTGCTACGGATTTTAAGTCATCATCACAAGCTTCGAGACGAAGCGAGGCCCAGTCAGAGGATTCGAGCAAGTGTTGTAATAATGAGTCTTCATGCTTAAGTGTGTCGATGTAGATGATCTTCCAATCCATGTGGAGTTGAGGTACAGCCTCGGTGACATCGGAGAAGAACCAGTTTTTTATCTCTTTGCGAAGGTCTTCATTCATCATCTTTTTCTTGTCTTCTAAGTCATCAATGACGAATAAGCCAGGTCGATCATTTTTGAATAAGACACCACGGACTTGCTGTCCTGCACCGCGCGGCCATACTAGGGTGTCATAAGCTACCCAAGATTTCTTGGAGAATACTTCCTCAAAATCATTACCTTCACCTTTGCCAGGTTTGACAGGTCCGAAGATTGCCCTTATAATGCGGTTGGTTATTAGTTCACGTTTTAAATTCTCAGTTTGAAGTGAGGCTGCTTCGTGAGATTTGTTAATATAACAGATGAATGGAGTGATTTGGAATAAGATGTAACGTGCCATTAGGGCTAGTGCGACGATTGAAGTCTTGCCCCATCCACGAGGTGCGGCGATAGCTATTTGATTCTCAGGACCGTCGATTAAGTCGAAGATCTTACCGTGAACTTCTTCAGCAAATTCCTTGTTGAATCGGTCTGGGAAGAAAGTCTTAGCAAGTACTCTGGTGGATATAGAGCATTGGTAGAGGATTTCTTTAGTTTCTTCGTCTAGTTCCATTGAAAGTCCGTTAAAAAATTTTATGATCTTTTTGATAAATAATTAATCACTGTACCCGAACAAAGAATCAGCAGCTGCCATTAGCCGATTGTCCCATTCTGCTTCAGGATCATCTATTGCTTTTAAAAGAATCGGCCTCATAGCTTTGTATAGCACTCCCAACACAACCAGAATTACGCTTGCATAGTTCATTATCTTTTCTCCTTTTCAAAGATTTTTTGAAGAAGTGATACGAGGCTTTTAACCTTGAAAAGCACTTCGTATCTTTTAAACCCGTGCCGCCTATCGGCATTTCGCCTTTGCGCCCTGGGATCATCCTGATCACCAATTTCCTGCTTTGCCTCCGCTTCTGTGTTTTCGATTCGGTTAAGTAGGTCTGAAAGGTCCATCTATTTTATCTCAACCACAGTACATCCACTAGGAGCAGCAGGAGCAGTATGATCAACCACATAAGATGCTTGGTTGCTATACCCACTTTCATTCTTTTTAAGATCATAAGCTGTCGCCACATAGAAAATCTCCCCATCAGGCTTCCCGGTGAGATCCAGCGGTAGCTCAGTTACGTTTCCCACATCCTGGAGTAGCACATAAGGGCCGCCGGAGATCTCTGACGAATAGATTTTATATCCACCAAGATCGGTTTCCGTATTAGCGTCCCAAACCAGCTTGATACTCTCTCCGTACGCAATTCCAACACCGGCAAACAATAGCATCAGTACAATCAACATCATTATCCTTTTCATGCTCAAATCCTTCCGAGATAATCGTACTTTGCCGAGTTGATTTCCTGAGAAATAACACCAAGGAATTTATCAGCTTCCTTCCTGTCACTTTCCTTTTCTTCTTCCGATAACCGATTATAGGACATCTTCATTTGTATCACCCATCGATTTACTGCCCACTCTGGCATAGTCCAAGTCCCATCTTCGTTGAATGTACCTTTCGAAAAAAGATATTCCATCCATCCTGACCACTGCTCGTGTGCTAACTCTGCTAAGAATTCTCGCATATTCATCGCTTGGTGCCTCTTGCCCCAAATGATTGATTAAAGCCATCATCTGCCTTTCCAGTTGGGCAATCTGAGCTAAGGTATCTGCATCCATCGTGTCCGCCTTTCGAACGCACACTGGAGGGCGCTTTTCAAATCCTCATGGCTGATAGGTTTCGCAAGGAAGTCACTAAAGCCCGCTGATAGGCAGTAAGCCTTATCGTAATCAGAGAACCAACCGCTCATAGCAATCATGGCGGTTGATTGATCATCATACCTTATCCGGCTGCACAGGGCAATACCGTCCATATTCCCACTCAGATTAAGGTCACACAGCACAATACCGGGACGTTGCTCATACGATATCTCAAGTGCCTTGTTCGCTGTCCGAGCAAGCATAGGGGAGAAGCCTAACTTAGCGACCATGTCGGAAGTCACATCTAGCACCATCTGATCGTCATCAACAATCAGGACTCGGTTCATGATATCACTCCATCACTGTTAAAGCGCAATCGTCCGAACGTCCCTTCAATCCTGCCAATAGCTTTGTTCATCTTCATAAGCTCGTTGTGGTTGGCTTCCTGCCTAGCTTCAAACTTAGCCGTTAAATCCTCAATGGCCTTCAAGATTCTTGTGTTCTCGGCTGTCTGCTGACCCCGGCAATCCCTCTGGGCCTTGTTGCAATCGTCAGTGGTCATGTTTGTTGTTTCAGCACATTTCTTAAGCATTTCTGTGTGCCCCTCTATAGTTTTTTCATGACGGGACCAGACCCGAATGGATTTAAAAAGCACTCCTAACACAGCCAGAACAGCTACGATTAACGCTGGTACTTGGTACAGTTGCAAATGATCCATGTTACACCAGCTCATTTCACCCACCTGCAAGTGCGTTTCGCCAGATACCGTTTCAGCCACTTGCCGCTGGATATGTGACCTTTGTATTTACGATATAGTTGTTTGGCTTTCATCTTTAGGCCCAGAATTTGGTTCTACATCTATGACCATTCCAGCGTTGTGTAAGACTTTGTTTCCGCGACTTTTAAATTCCTCAATGTCGTCTTTTGAAAGTGACGTGTGGACAGAGTGACTTTGAACTTTGGTCGGCACGCGGAAGCCACTTAGTTCAAGCACTACTGTATCCGCGACTGCTTTTTTATCCCTAAGTGTTGAATTCCCTGACTCATCATCAAAGATCTCATGGTAGACATTTAAAGCTTTGTTTGTTAGCACGCGAATTTTTTCTACAGTTTTCTTCGCATTTTGGTCACGATCTTGGCGAATGTCTGAAAGTTTGCGTTGACCAAGTTCACCATTTAGTGTGTTAGATACAGTAACTGGTGAGATGTTAAGGATTTCTGCAATTTCTGAATTCTTATATCCTATTGCACTTAGATTAATAATCTCATGTGATCTCTGCCAGAGTTGCTTAACTTCAAACGCACGCGTTTGGCCTTCATCTAACCTCCTATTATCATGCGCTAAGTATTCAAACCCATAGAGATTGTTTCTAGTCTGAACTCCTTCCATAGCTTCAGTCATCTTATAAATTCCCTATAATTAAACTTTTACACTTTACCTACATTATGACATAATTTAACCTAAAAGTCAATGTAATTTAATGTGTATTTAATTATTCTATTAATTGATCTTTTTTGGTTTGGGAAGACATGTGCTAAAGCACTTAGTGTGCAAAAAGTTTGTTAAATTTTTTTACAAACTAATCATCCACAGTGGGATGCTGTGCACAATCAATGCATATCATAGCGCAAAATGTACATGATGGGATATTTAATTAAACTTCAGATAAAATGTGAGAGAGCTAACCCGCGCGTAGAAGAGCACAACTTCCCCCATTGCTTTTAATGTATGTTTTATGTATGGACTTGACATCGTGTGAAACAATGTTATAATGGAGTTGAAATTAAAAATTGTATGTTCTTTGATAATTGAATAAAAAGTTGACCAAGTGCACTGTGTCACGAGGTCAACTAGAGTAATCCATGACACAATGCTCGATATGAAAGGAGTATGTTATGGAGAATGTCACGGGAAGTTGGATTATTGCAGGAAGTATGAAATCAAGTGGCGACAGTAATACGTCGAAGAATTTCCGTTTAAAGGTATCATTCAAAGACGTACCAGTGCAGGATGTTATCATGAAAGCACTGGAACCCACAAAGATTGCATGGGTCAACGGGCAGGGGCGTAAAAAGTTTGATTCAATCGAGAACAATCAGATGATTGAAATTGATTTCAAAAGTCCAGCACGCGCGCCACAAGTTGACAGTTTTGAAGCAGAAGCTCAGAAGCTGTCTTCTATGACGGCTGAAGAACAACAAGCGTACTTTGCAGAAATGGTCGCAAAAGCAGCAACTATGAATAAGTAATAAACAAGTCATGGATTACTCAAAAATTAAAGGTCTATGTTAATTCATGGACCTTTTTTTATTGCTTGTTAATTCATAGTATGTGATATACTATTTAATGATGAGTTCGTTAAATTTTTGAACGAACTTAATAACATACTAGTTTGCACCAAGTTCGTATAAATATTAGTGAAAAACGGAAGTTCGAATCATTGTAGTTATTCACATACTATTTATCAATTAGATGATTAATCACTATGGTTAAATGTACAGAGATACATGTTGACATTGTTTAATGTTTGTTGTATTATGTTATATGTTTTATGAATATGTTTTATGTAGGGGGTTTGGGCCTCATTAGGCGTGTATTTCAAATATGTTTGAACAGACTAGTGAATTTTCAAGATCGTAGAATATATATATATAAGATATATATATACTATATACGTTATACTACATACATAAAACAGTCTGTTAAATGGTTTGTGGGATTGATGCCTAATGACGCAAAAACCTGCTACGTTAAACATTAAACGATAAACGATAAACAATTAAAGGAGGAACTAAGATGAGAATTAATGAGAGTGAAGAAGGGATTGTGAAGAGGGAGAGAAGTCTTTCAGTACAGAGTAGGGTTAATGTAGTTGACTTAGCTGAGTTGGATAGATACTTTAGTGAGCAAGGTAGTCAGGTTAGAACTATGAGCCAGTTAATTAATTGGAGTGTAGGATTGTTAGTAGAGGTATTAAAGAGTAATAATGCATTACCTACAGAGTTTGATAGTTTGTTAGATGCACATAGGTATCTAAATATAAGAGGTCTTTATCAACCTAGTATGATGAAGGTGAATAAAAAGAAGTTAGGGACATCTTTGAGATTTGAAGGTATGAGGGAGAAAGGAGTTGATCCTGGAAAGTTTGGGTCAGGAACATCTGAGAATAGAGCTTATAATACTCTACATGGTAATAGTAAGAAAGCAAGACCTTGGAAGGAGGATAAAGGGTTAGAGCCTTTTGAAGGTGAAGTAAAAAGAGGTATGTATTATCAAGATGATATTAATGAGGCATTTAAAATAATAGAGTCTGAGAAGAAGAGAGAGCTTGATAAAAATACTGAATCATATATTAATGAACTTAAGGAACAGAGTAAGTTACCAAAAGATGAAACTGTTACTGTTAAACAAGGTATGAGTGAGGAAGAGTTTATTAAACGGAGTAGGGAAAGAGATGAAGAGATAAGGAGAAGGGAAAATGCTCCTGTTGATATTAGTATGTTTAATGTAGTGAAGGAATAAGTTTGTTTAAATTTTGAACAAACTCCACCGCACACCAGTGCGTGTTAAATACTCATAATATAAGTGTTAAATACTTATAGGGAGGATAAAAATGGGTAAAGAATTCCCAAAAGCGTCATGGTTGAAAGTTGAGTGGACTGGTATTATCAAACTTCAGGGAAAATGTATGGTAAAACCTATGTACACTCGGATGGCGAACGCTTCAACACTGTATATACCGTTTGTTAAAGTAACTTGGCGTAGGGCATGGTTGCCACAAGCGGCTTACGAACAAGGGTGGGATGCTGCGTTTCGTCAATCTCATCGATTTGATTAGGATGTAGAAGTTGACTAATAACAACAATCAATGAGGTAATAACTAATTGGATCTTTTATCTACATATGGGATAATGTTATCTTTGATGATGGGTGGAGTTGTGGAGGTCATCTGTGATGATGAGGAGGAGTTTTTAGTGATTAAGAAAGTCATTAATGATCGAGTTAGGTTGTTGCTAAGTGTGTTGAATAACTGATAATTGATTAGTGAGTCAATTTATATGTGGGAAGTTATTGACATCTAAATATAAATATGTTATGATGGTGGTGAAAGTGAAGTTATTGTAAACCCTAATTGGAGGAGGTGAACTAAAATGAAACATATTGAGTCGATCGAAGAAGTGTTGGTAAGAAGGGATGGGATTACTATGGAGGATGCAGAGCATTTAGTTGCTCTGGCCATGGAAGATTTATCAGCTAGATTATCAAGAGGTGAGAATGCAGATGATGTGTGTGAAGATTGGTTTGGGTTAGAGCCAGACTATATATATGAATTAATAGAACATATGTGAGAAGGAGGTAGTAAGATGTCTGTGACAATACTGGGACAACATATCTCATTGATTAGACCTAAGCGTATAAAGAAGCTAAAGGTATATAAGAACGAATTGCCTGTAATCAAGTATAATAGGCGAACTAAAACAATCAAAAAACACTCTGGGCAAGTAGTTGCGGTATGTGTAATGGTTAAAGGTAAGATCTTTGAGATTGCTAAAGGTTTGCACTTTAATGTATTAGAAACCTTCAACCTTAATCCATTAGATGTAACCAAGACTGGATGGAAACTTGAAAATGGAAACTATATTTGGAGGTAAGTTAAAATGGAAAGTATTAAACAAGTAATAATGAAGCGAGATGGCATTGACTCTGAAGAAGCAGATTCAACGATTAGAGAATGGTTAAATGAAGCGGGTTTTGGCTGGGCAACTGGCCGCATTATTTGGCAAGACGTAGAGGATGGTGAACCTCCAGGTTGGAGCATTTCACTTTCCAGCCAGGAAATTAATTTAGATCACGCAATCCTGGATAAACCTTTCAACAGTGGATATGGCAGTCCTGATTGTCCATGCTTCATAGCTGAGGACAGCCGGGCATTGTACTTTCCTGAGCAGTATGACGGCTCGACCAGTTTGATCGTCATCCATAAGGACATCACATACTATTTAAATCCTGAAAATCCAACACCATACCCCGGAGGCTGAGATGAAATACTTGTTAACCTTATTCATCGGAATAGTATTTGGTTACTACTGGGCATTTCAGGCGTTTAGTAATTAATAAGTCCGTAAAATAATTAAACAAACTCAATACGTTAGGAGAATAAGATGGAAGATATTGAAAGACTAGAAAATATAAAGTCAATCACACTTGTGAAAGTAGGTAAGGCATATAAAGACTATGCCGAGTCAAAGAGGGAAACTAATGAACTCCGCAAACAGTGGGATGAACTGCGTGAATCTTACGAATCAATAGATCGTCAGCTCGCGGAAATAGATGGTCGTCTCACTATCATCCCAAGACAAAGGGTGATGGTTGTCAACATGAAGAATGAAAAGACTTTCAAACAATCTGTATTAACATTAGAGCAGATTAAAGTCTTGGCACTTAAGTTAGGTGTCAAACTGGATATTGATTAAGTGATTAAATGTACCAAATAATGCCTTGACTTCAATGTGAAGTATATGTATAATATAATTTACACATCAAAACATCCACCTGAAGACAACGAAAGGAAGGTGATGCCTATGAAGTAATCAAATCTTGTAATATCCTCGAAGCAAAACCACTAAACGTAAATGAAGTTTAATAAGGAGAATTAAATGTCTAATTCTATCGTAGTAACCGCAAAAGTGCCAGCCAAAGATGGCAAGCCTGAGTTAGGGCCAGTTTCAATTACAGTAAACTCCGGCTCAACTGCCAAAGAAATGATTGAGATGTTCGGTGACGAGGCTGTTAGGTCTCAGGCTCAAGGTGCGTGGAATGTCACTTTGCAGTCCAACATGCGATCTGGTCTTCGTAAAGGTGAGACTCAAGAACAGATGCAAACACGCCTGGCCAATGCAAAGATGGGCATCTCGGCCAAGGGCGCTACTGTTGATCCACAAGCCGCATTCCAGGCTCAATTCCTCTCCGCGACCCCAGAGGAACAGAGCAAGATGATCAAAGATTTGCAGAAGCGTGCTGCGGAACTGCGGGCGAACTAAAACTTATTTTCATTGCCCTAGTTATAAATTTAGTGGCTCTACACGATCCACATAGGATAGTATAACTAGGGCAATTTTTAAACTCACAAAATGTACATGTTAGTAATTAATAAGTCCGTTCAAAAATTAAACAGACTAATCAAAACGAAAGGATTATAAGATGGATGTAACTTCAATGGCATTTAGAGAAAAAGATGGTATAATAAATACACAAGTACTTGGTGAAGGAACTTCATTACACTTTGTAACTAATAATTATAAAGACTTCTTTATCCACTTCCAATCCAAATCTTCACTCATATCCTTTGTAAATAATATTTCCTGGGCGTATTCAAGATATAGAAAGGATATGGGCTATGACAGGTAATACCTGGCAGCGTTGGTCTGGGATAATGAAAGCGGTGCCTTTCGAGGAAAAACGCTTAGCTAAATGGCAACCTCCATTCATAGTCCAACCAAAGTTCGATGGCATACGCTGTCGTTCTATTCCAATAAAAACTAGCCTACAATGGGATGCTGAGACCTTATTGCTTAGCAGTGAAGAAAACATCATCTATGGAACACCTCATATTAATATGCAGTTACGAGGGATCACTGTTGAATTAGATGGTGAACTTTACTGTCATGGGATGAGTTTTGAGGAAATCTTATCAATAACTTCACGAACTGTAAACATCCATCCTGATCATAAGAAGATACAATTTCATGTGTTTGATATAGTTAATAAAGAACCTCAGATGCGTAGACAGTTAATAATCGAAAATCTACGAGGCCTGAATAAGTGGCTAGTAATCGCACCATTCTGGATGTGTGAATCACTAGATGACGTAATGAGGGCTTATGATCAGATACTTAAAATGAACTATGAGGGAATTATAGTAAGACATAACAATGCACCTTATGAGAAGAAACGAAGTTTATATGTGATGAAGTTTAAGCCTAAAAAGGAAGATGAATATGAGATCGTTGGCTTTACTGAAGAAGTATCCATATCAGGTAATCCAAAAGGTAGTCTCGGCGCTCTTATTTGTAACAGTGGAGATGGTAATACTTTTAATGTTGGTACTGGTTTTACTGCCGAGCAGCGTAGTAATCTCTGGACTAATCGTGATAGCCTCATTGGCAAGGTCGCAAAAGTCCAATATCAACACTTGACATCAGGAAAGAAAGTACCTAGATTCCCTGTATTTGTGGAGGTGATTAATAATGACTAAACCAATTTCCATCTCATCATGCCATAAGTGTGAACCTAATTTATGGGATGTGATAAAAAAGTCCAAAGACACCTACAAATGTAAAGGTTGTGGGAAAACTATTAATGTAGTATTATTGAAGAAAGGGAGGAATAAAAAATGAAACCTATCAAATTCTACATCGCAGGTGTAAAGTTCCATCAGTATAAATCTGTCCTTAGTGACGTGTCAGAAGGTAATGACTTACAATTAATCACTGAGCCGACAAACAAGTTCGATCCAAATGCAGTGCAAATTCACTTTGACAATGGAGACAAGGCAGCCTTCATCGGATTTGTGCCTAAGAAATACTCCAGTGAAATCTCCGGCCTGCTTGAGATTGGTAAAAAACTTGAATGCATCCTTATAAAGTTCAATCCATCTGCAACAGCCTGGGAGATGTTTGAGGTGAGTATTGGAGAACTCGAAGATGAATAAACAAGACTTATGTGAATTCTATCCAACAGGTGATGAGCCAGTATGTGATTGCGGTTCTGATGTTAGTGGTCCAGTTATATGTACTAAACTGTATTCACTAACTTGCCAATGGGCGAATGAAATGAGGAACAGACAAGATGGCTAAACTATACTTTTGCGCTAACTGTGCAAAGCGCATAGATGTCTATCGCAAAGCTTTGCCAACCTACAACGCTATTGTTGAATTGGTAGTCCCACATACTTGCACAAAGAATCCTGTAAAGTTTGATTTAACACCTGTGGATTTACCAAAGTTTGGTCCTCCAGAGGAAGATAATAAGTTCGTAAAAAAATTGAACAATCTCAGACCACCTAAACCTCCTAGCATAGAAGATAATAACATTGATCTTCGTGATAGGAGACCACCAGATCAAGTAAAGTCAACTGCTCCTGCCTCAGTCATTAATAATTTAAGGGGTATGCAGAATACTACACCAGAGCGTGACTTTAGTGACTTAGATTGAGGCTATTATGGAAAAAGCTAATGTGTTTATAGTTAACAAATCATCTCATGATTTTTCGGCAGCTGAGGAATTTGGAGATATCATTTTTCTCAGTGAAGGTTCTATGAATCGTTACTCGACGAATAATATGTATAGGCGATTTTATGGAGTACTGAAAAATTCAAAGAGTAACGATTACATAGTTCCTTGCGCACTAAATGTAATGAACTCCATTGCCTGTGCTATCTTTGCACACTTACATGGTGGGCTTAATTTGTTACTTTACAAGAATGGTTATTATATAGAGCGAAATCATGTATTTTAGATATCTAAAGCATCCATTAGCTTTATTAATCTCATTGTTAATAGCTTTGATTGCTTACTATTGTTTTCAAATCTATGTTGACCTAAGTATTTGCGAATCTAATGAGCCAAAGAGTGGATTATGCTCTGATGAGGTTAAGCGTGCAATGCTTAAGATGGGACCTAAATATTATTACATAATGAAAGGGGAAAAGTTGTATGTTAATAAAGGTGATGGTAAGTGGTTGATGTTAAAGTATTAAATGAAAGGAGGTAATAAGATGACTATTACAGAAAGAACTTTAAAACGGTGGAGGATGGAAGCACTTAAAGCTAAAGCAGGTGGGTATCCAGAAGATGCAGCTATTATATTATTTGATGAACTTAATGAACGCATCCTTCGTATGACTCAAGAATTGCTCGACCTACATCTAATACGAAAGTGAGATAAGAAAATGATAAGATTCCAAGAACGTAAGTCACTAGCTGGTATCCTCCAACCTGGTGATGGCACAAGATATGAAATGGTAGCATCTTGGACAGAGGATGGAGTAAGTGTAATAATTCTAAATGAAAGCTTCTTTGATAGAATTGATTTCTATAAAGGTACTTGCGAGCCAGAAACACTTCGCGGACCAGATACTAATCCCTGGACTATCAAGGCAGCTATTGAAATGAAAGATATGCTGTTGGAAGGAGAATCCTAATGCTACCAATCACAGAGCAACCAACTTGGCTAATCCGTGACTCGTCTAAACTTGACGATTACATGGCTTGTCCTAGGATGTATTTCTACTCACATATACTAGGCTGGAAACTTGACATGCCAGCGCATGATTTATACTTCGGAACCTGTTGGCATATGGCTAGAGAATATCAACTATTAAATGGCTACAATGATGTTTCAGGTGCATATGAAGTATTCATCAACGAGTATCGTAAGGAGTTTGATCCAGAAACTGATTCAATTTACACTCCAAAGGACCCATTAGGTGTGGTTACTGCACTTATCAAATTCAATGAGGAGAAGTCACTAGACCTGGTTGAAAATGAAGTGGTCGAAATAGATGGTCATAAGATGACTGAAATCTCAGGGACTGTTCCAGTAAGTGATACGCAAGTCCTCTATTACCGAATGGACTCTATTATGAGACGTAAGGAAGATAACATGATATTCTCCTGGGATCATAAGACTACAAATGAGCGGTATATAACTGGCCGACAATGGGCTGAGGCGTTTCACCTAGGAATTCAAAATGGAACTTACACACATTGTCTTTATTGCCTATTTCCAATGGACCAGGTTTTAGGAATAGAGTTTTGCGGCTGTGGTTTTGCACACTTAAAACGCAGCTCTGCTAATCGTCCAGCAGGTAGTCATGCCACCCTACGTCGTGTCCCTGCATTTAAAACCCTTGAACAAATGAATGTCTGGTTATGGAATGTACTTCTTGTCTTAGATGACATCGACAGAGACATGGATCGTCTGATGCATTGTAGTGACTCACATTCTATCTTATCATCTTTCCACATGAACCCTAAGTCATGTACTAATTATCGTGGCTGTCCTTACCATGACTTCTGCTTATCCTGGAGTAATCCTTTGCAGAGGTGTGGAGAACCACCTATTGGATTTAAAGAAGAATTCTGGGATCCTTCAGCGATGGATACTACTAACAAAATGAATCTTGAGTGGAGGAGCTAATTGGACAGAGACGAACTAGGAACCTTCATCATTAAGATAAAGAAGATGTTACCAGTGCTTGAAAAAGCATATTGTAGGTTAGATGATGAAGATCTGGAGAGGAAAATAGGTCAGATTCACCTACCTTGTGACTCGTGTGATGAGAAAGATGGTAAAATTTTTAAACGGACTTAATAACAGGGAGAATAAGAATGCCTATCACATTGGAAGATCATATAGCCATACATAAAGAATTACATTCTAAACTTGATGAATTAATTGCAGACTTCATAACTCAAACAGGAAAAATGTTAAATAATTCTACAATAATGGAACTTGTATCTTGGTCAGCTGATCAACTTGTTAATCCAGATACAAAGGAGGGATAATTAAGTGGCCTACGACTACACAAATGAACTTCAAAAAGTCCGTGATTACTATGAAGGTGATCCTTTACAAAAGCGCTTTAGTGCACTTGTAACTGGTGAAACTAATGCTGGCAAAACTTACATGCTTCGCACTGCACGCAAACCTATACACATAGACTCATTCGACCCAGGTGGGACTAAAGGCCTCCTTGACATGATTAAGAGTGGTGACATAGTCGCCGACACACAGTGGGAAGCTGATGATCCTTTCAATCCAGATAAATTTGCAAAGTGGATGAAGGCCACTGACATTCGCTTTACAATAGGTTACTTTGAGAACTTTGGCACTTACTGCCTTGACAGTGCAACCACCTGGGGTGATGCTGTGATGTCTTATGGACTCGCAGCAAAGGGCCGTGCTGGTGAGGCTCCTCAACATCGTCATGACTATATGCCACAGAAAGTTCACATGACTAATTACATTAAGAAACTAATGCGCTTACCATGTGACTTTATCTTAACTGGGCATTTAAAGGAGAATCGAAAAGTCTTACATATTGACCCTAAGACAGGTATAGTAAGGGAAGAAGTCAACTATCGTTTTCATACTACTGGTCAAGCAGTCATAACCATTCCACTTTTATTCGACGAAATCTATGTGATAATTGGTGAAGATGGATGCGGCAGAGATCCTAAGCGCAAAATGCTAATTGATTCACTTGGCACTTACATTGCAAGGTCACGACTTAAAGGTAATGGAAAACTCGATGCGATAGAAGAACCAGACATTAAAAAGATACTTAAAAAAGCTGGTTTAAAATGGGAGGATAAGCCAAGGCTTAATTTTGATAAGATCGTAAAATAATTAAACGGACTATTAAAAAGGGAGACTATGATGAAAGATGGCTAACTTCTGCTCATGTGGTTAGCTATAATTGGAAGGGAGGTGATGAAGTAAATAACAAAAGAGGAAAAGGAATATTAACAAGAAGTAAATAATAATCTAATTTTTTCAGAGGAGATACAAAAATGGCTTTAACAGACTACAGTGATCTTGAACAAGAAATCAAAGATGCACCTGAACCTAAAATCTTTCCTCGTGGGAGTGAAGTAAAAGCTCGCATTGTGGCAGTTAACAGCGGCATTAGTGAGAAGAATGATGCACAGTGGTACATGCCTATATTTGATATTCCTAGTGAACCACTCGCAAAGGAATTCAATGCGTTTTTCTGGGACCTCTCAGAACGTGACAAGCTTACTGAGAAACAAGCTGCTGCGGCAATGAGAAGCTTTAAAAACTTCGCCACCGCATTTGAACTTGATTACTCTCGCCCTTTCGATTGGGAAGATGACCTGATCGGCCATGAAGGATGGGTTATTCTTGGTGTGCAGAAAGATGACGAATATGGAGATAAGAATACTATTTCCAAATATGTGAGTGGTAGATAATATAACTTTGTGCTGGTGAAAGCCGTACTCATAACAAACTAGACCATGGGTAGGGTTAGTAGCCAGCACAATAAGTTAAATGATTCTTATAAGATTACTATTGAGAATCTTGAAATAGGGGGATAACTTGGAAAATATCAGTCATTTAGATGAGAATGGTGAGTATAAAAAAGACGTCGCATGCTTCATGTATCTTGAAGAATGTATCATGGTAATAACTTGTCCATTCATTAATTATAGTATAGGAGAACTTATACTAATTAATGGGACTATGTACAGTATTAATAAAGTAGTTAATTATCCGATTAGTGTCTCAACAACTTATCATCTATTCAAGGAGAGCTCAAAATGTACGATAGACTAGTCCAATGGGGTAATTTTGACGATCAAATCTATGCACATATAGAAAAATACACCCTCAAACAATATGGTTCTGAAGAAGGTTCAGAGCAAATCGACAACTTCACAGTTGAAGACTGCTGGCAAAACGTTCAACGATACTACAACCGCCGTAAGTCAATGATTCGTGGACCGAAGGAAAAACTCCGCGATGTTATTAAGGTTGCACACTATGCGCAGTTCATCTACGATAAATTAAAGAAGGAGTTAGACGAAGAAGATGTCTATTGAAAAAATTGAAAAATGGGATAGGTATTTCTTAAACATATGTACTTCAGTTGCCTCAAAATCACCTTGTTTGTCACGTAAGATAGGTGCAATCCTGGTTCGTGACAAGTCAATAATCTCAACTGGTTACAATGGCCCTCCTCGTGGAATACCTCATTGTGGGCATGAAAGATTGATGAAAGATATAGTATTACAAGAAGAGGTTGAGAACTTACATCTAAGAACACTTGACTTTTATGGCAGTTGTCCTCGTCAAGTCCTAGGCTACACCTCAGGAACTCACATGGAACTCTGCACTGCACAACACGCAGAGGAAAACGCCATCTCCAACGCAGCTCGTCTTGGCGTATCAATTCTCAATTCAACACTTTACATGAACTCAATCATTCCATGCCAGAAGTGTTTCGGCACTTTAATCAACGCTGGGATTGTTGAGATAGTAGTTAACAATATAACTTTATATGACAAGTATACACAGTTCCTAATTGATAACTCATACATTGAAATAAGGGAGTTTGAGATATGAATGAAGACTATAAGCCACGCTTCTCATTTGAGATTTCGCAAGAACAAAAGCAACGTGCTGACACTTTACTTTACAACTATGGTCTGCGCAAAGCTCTATTCACGCGAATCTTAGATGATGTCCTTGATCTGATTGAAGACTACGGAGGTATGGCTATTGGTATAATAATGTCTGATCAATGCAAGCCTCGTGATGTCTTACCTTTAATGAAGAAAGCTGAGACAATGGCTAAGAAAGTAGGTGATACTAATGGCAAACCTTGAAGACCTTGGATATACCTCAGTGTCCGACATGACTACTGACGAAGCCATCGAGCACCTCCGGATGATCCGTCTTAGTCGCCGCGTCCCACTTAAGAATAATAAGTATAAAACAAGTAAGAAAGCACAGGCTAAGCAAACAACTAACATAACAGTCAAAAGTATGAATGCGGAGCAGATTGCAAATCTATTAAAAACTCTTGGAGGTTAACTAACAATGTCTATAGATGTCGGCCGCGTAGAAATGGTTCCAGTTGAAAAAATAATTCTCGGTGAGCGCGCTCGTGAGGTAATGGGTGACCTTGATGGTGTAGAATTTTCTATGAGAGAGTCAGGATTAATCTCACCTTTAGCATTTAGATATTTTCCTAACTCAGATAAATACTTACTCCTCGCAGGTGAACGTAGGTATACGGTGCTAAGCAGAAATTCTGTACCATTAATCCCTGGCCGCATCTACGATCATGACCTAACCGAACTCGAAATGAAGATGATTGAGAAGGCTGAGAACTTCCACCGTAAGGATATGGAGTACTATGAACTTGACCGTCTTACACTTGAGATTCACAAGATGCAACAATCACTCCACGGCGTCAAAGCTCCAGGTCCTTCCGGAGATGGCTGGGGAATTGCTAACACTGGAGATATGTTAGGAGGTGTAACCAAAGCAGCTGTTTCCCAATCTATCAAACGCGCCGAGGCACGAGAGACATTCCCTGAACTATTTGGAAACTGTCGCACAGCATCTGATGCGTCTAAAATTCTAAAGAAAGTAAATGAAGTAATGATCAAAGACATTATTGCACAGAAGCTAGAATCAAATACTTCAAACACAACACTTCATGAACTCTCAAAATGTTACAGTGTAAAAAGCTTCTTTGATGGAGTTAAGAAAATCCCAGATGGTATAATGCACTTAGTTGAGATCGACCCTCCATATGCGATTGACTTAAGAAATGCAAAGAAGTCTGATGGTGAGTCTCAATATATACTAAATGATTACAATGAGATTCCTGCTGAGCACTATATGAACGGTGGACCTGATGGTCTATGGCAAGGGATGAATAAAGTATTTCAAGAATGTTATCGAGTGATGTCTAATCATTCTTGGTTACTCTGCTGGTTTGCGCCAGAACCCTGGTTCAATGATATCTACCACGCTATAATCAACGCAGGATTTCAAACCACTCGCATGTGTCCTATATGGACAAAGATCACAGGCCAATCTAAAAGACCAGAAATGCATCTCCCAAATTCCTATGAGATGTTCTTCTACGCATGGAAAGGTAGGCCTGCAATCGCAAGGTCACGTAGTAACAATATATTTAACTACCCTTCAATCCCTGCACAGCAAAAGACACACCCAACAGAACGTCCACTTGACTTGATGGTAGATATTTATGAAACCTTTGCTTTTCCTGGCTCTCGCATACTTATTCCTTTTGTTGGCTCAGGCGTGGGTATTTTTGCTGCTCATAAATTAGGTATGGCACCTGTTGGATTTGACTTGGCGAAGAGTAATAAGGATAGTTTTTTGGTCAAGGCTAATGCAATGAGTTCGTAAAAAAATTTAACGGACTAGGAGGTTATATCTATGGCTATAATAATATACTCACTATCATTCTTTATACTGTCATTAGTATTAATAATTATATTTAGAGATAATCTAGGTCTAATAGGACCTATAGGATCTAGACTTATTGAGATAGGTTGTGGTGTAGTATCATTAATAGCTGGAATTTTTATAGTTTTAAAGAGTCTAAATGGTTAAAGAATATAATGCAAAACCCTCTACATGATCAAAGTTATGGAGAAGAATCTAAACTAAACAGAGTTATGAGAGAGAAGTTTTTTAATGCACTTAAAGAAGCAGGGGTAGAAGAATGAAAAAACTCTACGTTCCACCTTCTGGAGACACCAGCGCAAAACTCGCAGGCTGCGGAGAGCAACCTGGCACTCACGAAATTCGCGCTAGACCTCCAAAGTCATTCATGGGTCCAGCTGGTCAAGGTCTTGATCAATGCTTGTTAATGACTAAGATAATGCGTCGTGATCTTTACCTAACCAATGTGATTAAAGATTTAGATCGCCCACTTAAACATTACATAGACATCGGACGCGGTGGTAAGTCAACTGTATCACCAGAAGGCTATCAATATATTCAAGAGTTAAAACATGAGCTTGAGCAATTAAACTTAAATTGCATAGTAGCATTCGGCAACATAGCTATGTTTGCATTAACCAGTCGCATTGGGGTAACTAAGTGGCGTGGATCTGTGTTGGAAAGTACACTTGTTCCTGGTCTCAAAGTAATCCCTACATTCCACCCAGCTACATTCATTCCTCCGAAGTTCAACTTCCTAAACAAACCTTTAATTTGTGAAGATTTACTAAGGGCTAAACATGAATCTGAATTTAAGGAGATTAGACGGACTACTCGTAACATCATTGTCAAACCTTCTTTCGATGAATCTATATCATACCTAAATCACTGTTATGAAGTCGGTTGCCGTGGACAGACAATAGCTATTGACATCGAAGTCATCAATGGTGAAGTTGACTGCATCTCATTCGGTTGGTCTCCTACAGACTCAGTCTCAATTCCTTTCCGTGATGGTAAAGGTGACTACTTCCGACCAGACCAAGAACATGAGATAATGTTACTAATTGCAAAGATTATTCAATCTAAACGCATATCAAAGGTTGGCGCAAACTTCATCTTCGACCTCCAATTTATGATTAGGAAGTATGGAATAATCCCTAATGGTAACATTCATTGCACACAGATTGCACAAAAGATTGCATTCCCAGACTTCCCTGCAGGCCTTGATTTCGTAACTAACATGCACACTGACATACCATATTACAAACAAGACGGTAAACAGTGGATGAAGATGGGTGCTGGCACATGGGAGGAGTGGTGGAACTATAACGGTATGGATTCTATTGTCCCTGTCGAGGCATTGCCTAAGCAACTTGGAATACTCCGCAAACAAGGTAATTGGGAAACTTACGAACGTCAACGTAAGTTAATTAAACCCCTAATCTACATGTCTGAGCGCGGCATTAAAGTTGACGTCCAAGGTATGCTCACATATAAGGAAGAACAACAATTACTACTTGACCAATTAGCAGAGGACTTAAACAGTGAAGTAGGCTATGCAATAAACTTTAACTCACCAAAACAGATGGCTAATTACTTTTATACAGAACTAAAACATAAGCCTTATAAGAAAAAAGTAGCAGGTGGAAATTATACAGTAACTACTGACGTAGACGCACTTAAGCGCTTGGCTAGAAAAGGTGTAAAAGCTGCTCGTATTATGTTAGACATTCGATCACTAAGCAAACGCATCTCTACATACCTAAACATAGGAAAGGTGGATAAAGATGGGAGATATAGATCAAGCTATAAACCAGTTGGAGCTGAAACTGGAAGACTGTCTTCTGGAGAAACTATATTTGGTACAGGTGGTAACCAGCAAAACTGGCCACATGATCTCCTTAGATTCTTCCTCTTTGATGAAGGATATATAGGTTACTCAATTGATCTTAGTCAAATCGAGAATAGAATCGTCGCTTATGTTGGAGGAGTCATTTCTCAAATTGAAGCCTTTGAAAATGGAATAGACCTCCACCGTCTCACTGCATCAGTAATCCTGGGTAAACCTTATAATGAAATCTCTGGAGAAGATGGTTCTTCTACTCTAGGTGATGGTCGTCAGTCGGAAAGATTCTGGGGAAAGAAAGGTAATCATGCTACGAACTATGACGTTGGATATAAGACCTTTGCACTTAAAAATGAAGTTGGAGAGTCAGAAGCTAAGGCTATAATCGAACGCATTCATAGAGGCTATCCACAAATACGAGGTGGGTTTCATCAGCTAATACAAAACATGCTTAAGAAAAATAGGACTGTAACAAACCTATTCGGACGTAAGCGTTTGTTCCTAGGCCCAATAATCCCATCCTATCCATTCGTAGCTAAAGGCACCTGTGATGCTACTTACCGTGAAGCATATGCACAGTTGCCGCAAAGCACTTGTGCTGACAAGATTAATGAACAAGGTATTGAGTTCATCTTTTATAACCAACACTTGTTCAAACCTGTAGAGTTACTCGCCCAAGTACATGACTCTGTTGTGTTCCAAATACCTTTATCGTTAAGTTGGAAACGCCACGCTGAGATGATTAACTTGATTAAAGACTCACTTGAAACTCCTCTCGAATGGCATGGGAAGGAGATTAAAACACATTGTGATGTCGCGATAGGGCTTAACATGTGTAAGAGTGAGATGATAGAATTGAAAAGTAAGTATGTCCCAAGTAACAATGATGAGTTTGCAGTTAAATTAAAGGAAGTTTATGATGAACTCAGTGGAAAAAATAGTGTCACAGATAGTTGAACTCTCACTTGATATAAACTCAGGAGATCAAACAAGAGATATTTATTCTATATTATTAAGTGTTAGTTTGGAAACTGGAAGAATAATGAGCCAAAACTTAGAGCAGGAGAGAGTCAATGAATTCACTTCAGGAAAGTTACCTAAAATCTCTTAATCCAACTGTGTCAGTTAAGGTAGAAGATATTAACAAAGGTACGATACCAGAAAATATCCTATCTATCATCAACATAGCATTGTCTAAGGCTAGATATAAAACTTTTCTTGACATTAAGAATGGAGTGATCTATATTGGAAAAAAGGTCTAACCTACTATGCCTAACAAACGGAATCTCCCAGACTGGATTGAAGGGTTTATGTTACTTACTGATAATTCAGAACCTCCTATATTATTCCGTAAGTGGACCGCGATCTCAACCATCGCCTCAGCACTCCAGCGTAAATGCCGAGTCGACATAGGAATCTCATTAACATTTTATCCCAACTTTTATGTCGTATTAGTTGGCCCATCCGCGACTGGCAAAGGAACAGCGATGAAGTATGCTTATGATATTATAGAACAAATACCTTCCATTCGTATGAGTTCGCAAGCCACTTCACTCCAAGCTTTAATTCGCCGAATGAAAGAAGTAAACTTAACTGACATTGATCCAGTAACAGGTGATCAGTTATTTCATTCATCTTTGACAATATTCAGTAATGAATTTACAGTGTTCCTCGGCTATCACAATCGTGAGTTAATATCATCCCTATGTGATTGGTATGACTGTCATAATAAGTGGTCTTATGACACTATCAAACGCGACAAAGAAGAAATAATAGGAGTATGGGTTAACCTATTAGCAGGAACTACACCTGATAATATTCAAAGTAGTTTGCCAATGGAAGCTATTGGCGGCGGACTGACGTCTCGAATCATCTTTGTCAATGAAGAGAAGAAGAATAAGTTAGTAGTATTCCCTTCAACCACTCAACGTGAAATAGAAAGCGTACTGTCTCTTATC
>FLOH01001159.1_pt1 | contig 42951 bp, 48 predicted proteins | sample 756751 | NCBI WGS metagenome assembly FLOH01 (sample SAMEA4026879, study PRJEB14308) | marine metagenome | biome: coastal water; material: water | depth 74 m
AGTCCTTGTGATTCCGGGGCTCCTCATTACCTTCACCCCCGGACACACCGGAGCATTTGGACTGGTTGCCCTAGGGATTACCGCCCTCGTGCTTGCCGCACTCGTGGGATGGCTTTCCTTCGGTTTGCCTCGAGGTGATCCAGGTCGCGGTTTCCACCTCTTTCAGGCGGCGGTGTCGCTTGGTATTGGCGTTGTTGCAGTAGCGCTCAATGGTGTCGGAATCGGCTTGTTGCTCTGGTGCGTGGTGGTGTGGGCGCTCCTCATGGGTGGGGCAGAAATGTTTGCTGGCTTCCGCGCGCCTCGTCGGAACATTCTTCGCCGCGACTGGATCACCCAGGGACTCTTGACCGTGGGATTGGGATTGGTGGTGCTGACCCAGAGTGCAGACAGTGTCGCTGTGGTTGGTTTCCTAGGCGCCTGGGCTATCGTCATGGGTGTTTACCTCGCCATCGCTGCTATTACCCACAGAAGTATGGACAACGCCATGAAAGGTGCATCTACATGAGCCAGTCACGATCTTTCAACGCGCTGCGGCCGATGGAATATGTCGCGCTCTCGGGGGTAGTCGCCCTCTTTGCGGGCGCGATTTTCCTCATGGTCACCAGGGACCCGCTGATCGCCTCGGTTGTTGTGGGCGGCGTGTTCGTCATCGTCATCATTGGCTTGGCCATGATGGTTCTCGCGATGAGCCCCAACAAGAAGCCCGAGGGCGAGTGGGATAAGCCAGATACCGGAAACGACTAGGACTAGTCCAGGTAATCCACGAGCTTCGACGCTAGACCCGTGTATTTTTCCGGGGTTAGCGAAGCCAGGTGACTTTTCGCCTGATCAGAGATGTCTAATCCTTGGATAAATTCTCCGAGCGTCTCTTGATTCACTTTTCGCCCTCGAGTGAGCTCTTTCACCACGGCATAGGGGTCGCTAATGCTGGAATTTCCGCGAGCGATCTCCGCTCGAATCACCGTTTGGATAGCTTCGGCGAGCACTTCCTGGTTTGCTGCCAGATCTGCTCCAAGGGCCTCAGGATTCAGGTCTATCTCGTTGAGACCCTTCGCCAGGTTTGCGAGAGCCACAAGAGAGTGACCCAGCGCAACACCAATATTGCGCTGGGTGGTGGAGTCGGTGAGGTCCCTTTGTAGTCGAGACGTCACCAGGGTGGCAGCAAGCGAATCGAGCAAGGCACTGGATATCTCGAGGTTTGCTTCCGCGTTTTCAAAACGGATGGGGTTGATTTTGTGAGGCATCGTGGAGGATCCGGTGGCGCCTGGCTCAGGGATCTGGGTGAGGTAGCCGAGCGAAATATAGGTCCACACATCGGTGCAGAGGTTGTGGAGCACACGGTTCACGTGTGACACCGACTGAAACAGGCTCGACATCCCATCGTGGGATTCAATCTGGGTGGTCAGCGGGTTCCATTCCAAGCCCAAGCCTTCAACGAAGGATCTGCTGATGCTCTCCCAGTCCGCACCGGGCTCCGCGGAAAGGTGGGCGGAGAAGGTGCCCGTTGCGCCAGAGAACTTCGCTGGCAACATCACCGCATCAATCGGGCGTGACACCCGGTCAAGCCGATGGACGAAAACAGCCAGCTCCTTGCCGAACGTTGTCGGCGTTGCCGGTTGCCCGTGGGTCCTGGAAAGGAGTGGTTCTTCCCGCCACAGAACCGCTAATTCCTTCAGACGGTTTCTGACGATGGCTAGAGCCGGCGACCAGACATCTTTCAAGCCCGCCTGGGTCACCAGCGCGTAGGAAACGTTATTGATGTCTTCGCTGGTGCAGCCAAAATGAACGAGCTCAGCCAACGAATCGAGCCCGTTGGTGTGGAGGACATCCCGGACGAAGTATTCGACGGCTTTCACGTCGTGCTTGGTGGTCGCTTCGTAGGTCGCGATCGCGTCGATTTCAGCGGGGCCAAACTTTGTGGCCACTAAGCGCAGGTCGGCAATTTTTTCCGCAGCCAGAGGGCTGGTATCCGCAACTCCGGCGGCACAGAGGGCGATGAGCCATTCGATTTCCACCTGCACGCGAGCTCGGTTGAGCGCTGCTTCAGAGAAGTACTCGCCAAGGTCCTTGGTGGCGTCGCGATAGCGACCATCAAGGGGACTGAGGGGTTGGTGGCCCAAAGCTGACATGGTCACCTTTCCTTCCGGGATGTTTCCCTTTCTCTATTCTCCCCTATCTCTGCTTGTCCACCAAGCAGCGCTCCACACTCTTGCTTCCATCGTCGAGACCCATCGCTTCGAAACCCTCTCCCATAGGTCAAGATGCCCTCCGGAAGGGTGGCGATGAGTGCAGCGGGAATCGAGCAAGCTCTCGTCGAGGCCCGGGCGCTTCGGGAGCTAGCAGCAGGCATAAACCTTCACTCCACAGGGTCCGCCTGGCGCTCTCCCGCCCGAGATCGGTGTGATGTGAGGCTGGATGACCTGGAACGCCAGGCTCAGGTCATCGCGCGAAAGCTCGAGCTCTGGGCTGAGAATGAGGGCGCGGCATCACTTCGGGTCGAACACTTGTGAGCGATGAACTCTGGGTGAGTACGCCAGGAGCTGTCTGGGTGTCCGAAGACCATGTGCTCGCCTTGGCTGCCTATCTCGGAGAGTGCGAACAGAGACTGGCCGTCACCCGAGGGTCTTTGGCGGGCATTCAGGTCGCCTCGCGAGACCCTTTCACAGAGGCCCTCAGCCATCTCCCCGCCCAGTCTTTGGCCCCGCTGGTGTTGGGGGTGGAGAAGCTGGCGAATGAGGCACGCAGCCTGGGGGATGCGCTGAGCCACTATGCCCACAACAGCGCCGAACAGGAAAGGGCGCGAGTAAGAGCGTGGGAGGTGCCACGCGATCGGGTGCTGGCTCTCCTTGCGGTGACACTTGGGAGGGTGGACCCTGTCGCACCGTTCGACCAGTGGGGCGTGAGTGAAGCCGCTCAGGCGGTGGTGGGGACTCCTGGCCCCCATCTCGTTGAGGTGACCGCGGTGGCAGCCGGTGAGGGCGGTCCGCTCCCAAGGGCAACAAACATCGCTGAACGGGTCGGTCGAATACCTGCGGGAGAAACCCCGATTCGAATCGAGCGCTATGTCACTGATTCGGGAGAGACGGAGATTGATGTCTACCTCGCGGGGACCCAAGAATGGGGCGTGGGGGCCACGGTCGAACCCTTCGACATGGAAAGCAATCTCGCGCTCGTGGCGGGTGTATCCGCAGCCTCGATGGTGGCGGTAGAGGCAGCTATGGGGAAGGCCGGGGTGAAGCCCGGCGACCGAGTGAGCTTTGTCGGACATTCCCAGGGAGGATTGCTCGCTGCCCGATTGGCTGAATCGGGGCGCTATGCCACCTCGAGCTTGCTGACTGTGGGGGCTCCCTTGGGGACGGTCGCGCCGAGCGGGAACTACCCGGCGCTTGCCATCTCACACCGTGATGATCTTGTTCCGGAATTGGGTGGCGCCTCGAAACCCACGAGGATAACCCACGTGGAAACCCACAGTGGTGCGAATGCTTTTGATCTTGCAGGTGCGCATGCAAGAGAGGCGTATGTCGATACGGCAGCGCGAGTAGATGCCTCGCCCGCTAGAGAAAATTTTCCCCACTGGGAGAGCGCCGGCGAAGGGAACTCTCAGCTTTTTTCAGCGAAACGAGTGATGAATTAGCGCCGTTTTTTGACCAGAGGACGCAACACCATGCCGATAATCCAGCTCGAGAGGCTGAGGACCAAAGCGCCAATTATTCCCCAATAGAAATCTTCCACGAGGAGACCGAAGCCCAGGGCTTCGGAGACCAAGTTGACCAAGAGAAGAAGGACCCCGTTGACGATGAGAGAAACCAAACCGAGGGTGAGGATATATATCGGGAATGCCACGATTCGAATGGCATTGCCCACAATTCCATTGATGAGACCGAAGATGAAGGCGAAGAGCACATAACTCAAAACCAAGGGGAGGCTGGGTCCACCGGCAAAGAGCTCGGGTCCTTCTCCATACGCCTTCATGGTCAGACCCGGAACCACCCAGACGGCGACGGCCAAAGCCGCAGAGTTGACAAACAAGCGCATAAAGAAGCGAAGCATTCTCTAACTATGCCCCGCCGCGGAACTTTTTTCCACCGGCTTGTTCGCCGGCCACGATGCACGCCGGTTGTGCTTGTCCGGTTTGGTTGGTGTAGGCGGGAAAGCGCCGCCGCTAGATTAGAGGCATGCCATACACGGATGCGACTCTGCGGCTGTTGGGTCAAGACGGTGTCCTGGTCCATGACGATCGCGTAGAAAAGTACCACCACGCTATTGCGCATCTGGATGAAGCGGATTTTCGTGAGTTCTATCGCGTGATGAACGTGGTGCGCCGCTTTGACATCGAAGCCGGTAACCTCCAGCGCCAGGGACACATGGCCTTGTGGGTGCCCAGTATCGGGCAAGAGGCCGCTCAAGTCGGCTCTGGTTTTGCCAGCAGAGCGCAAGACCACATTTTCCCGGCATATCGAGAACACTCCGTGGCCTACATCAAAGGCTTAGACCTCGTTGACATTATTCGAATGCTGCGCGGTGTCACCAACGGCGGGTGGGATCCCAAGAAGACCAATAATTTCCACTTGTACACCCTCGTCTTAGCAACTCAAACGTTGCATGCGACGGGATACGCCATGGGCATTGGATATGACGGTGCATGTTCGACCGGCGACCTGGAGAAGGACGAAGCTGTTCTGGTCTACTTCGGCGACGGTTCAACAAGCGAGGGCGACACGAACGAGGCGCTCATTTTTGCGCAGAGTTATCAAACCCCCCAAGTCTTTTTCTTGCAGAACAACCACTGGGCAATTTCCGTCCCGGTGCGAGTCCAGTCCAGGACGCCCCTGTTTGAAAGAGCGGCAGGATTTGGGCTGCCCAGTATTCAGATTGACGGCAACGACGTACTGATGAGTTACGCCTCGACCAGGCTCGCTTTGGATGCTGCCCGGTCGGGTCAGGGCCCACACTTCATCGAAGCCTTGACATACCGAATTGGCGCTCACACCACCAGTGACGACCCCACCAAGTATCGCGATGAAGACGAGTTGAAGTTCTGGCAAGCACACGACCCCATCGATCGCTTCACGACGTTCTTGGAGGCACGCGGCGTGGAGAGTTCCTTCTTCGCCGCGGTGACCGAAGAAGCCGAGGACTACGCAGCGGATGTGCGGAAGCGGACTCTCGCGATTGAGGACCCACCCGTGGAAGAAATCTTCCAGCACGTCTATAGCGAAAACCACCCGGTGATGGCAGAAGAGCTTGCGTGGCTCAAGACCTACAACGCGTCGTTTGAGGCGGGTGCGTGATGGACGAGGTTCCGATGGCAAAAGCCATCAACGAGGGTTTGCGGGCCGCCATGGTCGAAAACAACAAAGTAATGATCATGGGCGAGGACATTGCCCAGCTGGGCGGGGTCTTCCGGGTGACCGAGGGGCTCCAGGAGCAATTTGGACCCAATCGCGTGGTTGATACCCCCTTGGCCGAGTCAGGAATTGTCGGCACTGCTATCGGGCTTGCCATGCGGGGATATCGCCCCATCTGTGAGATTCAGTTTGATGGCTTTATTTATCCGGCACTCGATCAAATCATCAGCCAATTGGCGAAACTGACGGCCAGGCACGCCGGAACCCAATCGTTTCCCGTGGTGATCCGGATTCCCTATGGCGGTCACATTGGTGCAATTGAGCACCACCAGGAAAGCCCCGAGGCGTACTTTGCCCACACCCCGGGACTCCGGGTCATTTCTCCGGCAACTCCCCATGATGCCTATTGGATGATTCGAGAAGCCATTGCGTGTGACGACCCAGTGATCTATCTCGAACCCAAGAGCCGGTATTGGTACAAAGGCCCCGTCGGTGATGCATCACCCGGGGTCGACACTTACCGTGCCCGGGTTGCCCGGGAAGGGTCAGATGTGACGCTGGTTGGTCACGGTGCGATGGTCAGCATGTTGCACCAGGCCGCCGAAGTCGCCCAGGGTGAAGGCGTCAGCGCAGAAGTCATCGATCTTCGGTCGCTTTCCCCCATCGACTACGCCACGATCGAGGCATCGGTGGCAAAAACCAAGCATTTGGTCGTCGCCCAGGAAGCACCCGGCAATGTCAGCGTCGGTAGTGAAATAGCAGCGACCATGACAGAAAAAGCTTTTTATGTAATGGAGGCCCCGGTGTTGCGGGTGAGCGCCTTTAACACCCCGTTCCCCCCCGCCCGCTTGGAGAGCCAATATTTACCCGATGTGGACCGAATCTTGGACGCAGTAGATAGAAGCCTGGCCTATTAATGGTGAAGGCATAAGGAGCTAAAGTGGCGCAATTTACGTTCCCCCTGCCCGATGTGGGCGAAGGTTTAACCGAGGCAGAAATTGTTCAGTGGCGAGTGAAGCCAGGCGACCATGTTGCAGTGAACCAGATTGTTTGCGAAATCGAGACGGCAAAGTCTCTTGTCGAACTACCTTCTCCCTTTGTTGGTGTCGTTCATGAACTCCTTGCCCAAGAAGGCGACACGGTCCAGGTGGGCTCGCCGATCATTTCGGTGACCGGCGAGGGTGATGAGCCGGAACCCGACACGGGAGCAACTCAAGCGGTGGCGGATGTCGCGGGCAGTGTGAGCCAAGAAGAAACAGCTCCGGTAAAAAACCTTGTCGGGTATGGAGCGGGAGCGACGGATGTTGTGTCACGCCGCCGCCGAACGCAGCCATCGCCGGCACCGCAGACCGTGGCCGAGGGGAGCCTGGTTACTCCTGGTGCAGGCGATGGAGGGTCAGTCCTCGCGAAGCCGCCCATCCGGAAGCTCGCTAAGGATCTCCAGGTCGAGCTCGCTGGAGTAACGCCTACGGGCCCCTCCGGCGAGGTCCTGAGAGAAGATGTTATTCGGGAAGCGGGACAGGCCACGGTCTTTAAGAATCTGGAAACACCCGCCTGGCCGGAAAATCGTGAGGACCGAATTCCCGTCAAGGGCGTTCGCAAAGCAATCGCTCAAGCCATGGTGAAGTCCATGTTCACCGCGCCCCACGTGTCTGTTTTTGTGGATGTCGACGCCACCAGAACCATGGATTTCGTGAAACGCCTCAAATCCTCACCTGACTTCGCGGGCGTCAAAGTCTCGCCACTCCTTGTGATGGTGAAGGCCATGATTTGGGCTGTTCAAAGAAACCCAACCGTGAATTCGACCTGGACCGATGAGGAAATCATCGTGCACCACTATGTGAACCTTGGGGTCGCCGCTGCGACACCACGGGGTTTGATTGTGCCAAACGTCAAGGACGCTCAGAACCTGAGCCTTAGAGATTTGGCTTTGGCCCTGGAGCAACTGACAAACACAGCGCGCGAAGGCAAGACGAGCCCGGAAGACATGAGTAACGGGACGATCACCATCACCAACCTGGGTTCGTTTGGTGTCGATACGGGGACTCCGATTTTGAACCCGGGCGAGGTCAGCATTGTGGCGCTGGGAACAATCAAGCCCAAGCCATGGATTGTCGAGGGCGAGGTTCGCTCTCGTATGGTGACAACCGTGGCAGCAAGTTTTGACCACCGAGTGGTGGATGGAGATGTAGCCAGTCGTTTTGTGGCCGATCTGGCCAGTGTGATGGAGGAGCCAGCACTTCTGCTTGATTGATGTTGACAATCATTATCAATAAGGCTAGCCTTGCGAAATGCAAAAACTAGCCGCTGGCTCTGCCCTTTCTCTCGCCACAGCTCTCGTCTTATCTGGATGCGTTGGCTTGGGCGGCGATACTGATCTAGCCGCTCCACCTGCGGGTTCGCCGTCACCCGCTTTATCCATTGTGGTGAGCACAACGGTTCTGGGTGGTGTTGTCAGCGACATCGCTCGGTGCGCGGAGGGCGACGATCAAGCTGTCACCGTCGTGATGCCAGTAGGGGTCGACCCCCACGATTTCCAACCTTCTTCCGCACAAGTTGCGTCCATGGTCGCCGCGGACCTGGTAATCGTCAATGGTTTGGGCTTAGAGGAAGGTCTGTTGCCGGCTCTTGACTCCATCGGTTCAGACGGTGCCCGAGTTCTCGAGATTGGTGAACTAATCGACCCGCTGCCTTTTGGTGCCGAGGCCGAGGAGCACAGCGAGGACGAACATCACGATGACCACGCTGATGAGGATCACAGCGAGTCAGGTGCCGAGGAAGATGACCACGCTCATGGAGCTTATGACCCGCATTTCTGGATGGATATGGACAGGATGGCGGCCGCAGCACGGTTGATCGGTGAAGAAGTAGAGACATTCGGGGCCGAAGGCTACTCAGCGTGCGGGGAAGAGGTCGCTGCCTCGATTGAGGGAGCCGAGCAAGAGCTACTGGATACCCTTGCTGGGGTGCCTGGTGCGCGCCGAATTCTTGTAACAGACCATGACGCACTGTCCTACTTTGCCGAAAGTTTTGGTTTCCGCGTTATTGGCGTCGTTATTCCTGGTGGCTCAACACTGGGAGAGCCCAATTCGCAAGAGTTGGCCGCCCTTGTTTCTGTGATTCAGGATCAAGATGTCCCTGCGATATTTGGTGATGCGACCCTCTCTAACGAAATACTGGAGATTCTCGCTGCAGAAGCAGGTCGCGACGTGCAGGTGGTGTCACTATTTATCGGAAGTCTTGGTGGCCCGGACTCGGGTGCGACAAGTTATGAAGAGATGATGATGACCAACGCTGACCGCATCGCGCAGGCACTGGCAAGATAAACACGTGGATTGGTTGCTGGCACCTTTTGAACTGGGCTTTCAACAACGAGCCCTGCTCGGTGGTGTGCTCGCAGCACTGATGGCTCCAACCGTTGGGACGTGGCTGGTTCTGCGAGGAATGAGCTTCTTTGGTGATGCCTTCGTCCACGGGGTTGTCCCCGGTGTTGCAGCAGCAGTTGTTCTTGATGTGAATCCTCTGCTCGGTGCAGCGGTCGCAGCAGCGGTGATGGTCGCTGCCATCGAATTGGTTCAACGCAAGACAGTCTTGGGAGAAGACACTTCCATTGGTTTGCTATTTGTAGGAATGCTTGCGCTGGGGGTAGTTATTATCTCCCGGATGGATTCCTACTCCGGGTCCCTGACAAGCATCCTTTTCGGTGATGCGCTTGGGGTGACGAGCGCTGACATTGCGGGCCAAACGATTGTGTTGGTGATCGTGTTGGCGACATCTCTGCTGTTGTATCGACCCTTGGTGGCCTTGAGCTTGAGCAAGGACAAAGCCGAGCTGTTGGGGATGAGGCCAGGCCTGGCACACGCTGCCCTCTTGGTCCTTATTGCGCTTGCCGTCATAGGTTCTTATCAATCCGTGGGGACGTTGTTGGTGTTCGGGTTGTTGGTCGGACCCCCAGCCACAGCGAGCCTAATGACCAAAACCATCCGTTCGATGATGGCGGTGGCGGGACTTATTGGGGTGGTTGCGGTCTGGTTTGGGCTAACGCTGAGCTACTATCTCGGCACTGCTGCTTCAGCCACGATGGCACTGGTGCCGATCGTGGCGTTCTTCCTGGTGTTGGCAACGAAGAGCCTGCTGAAGACTGTCAAGGTCGGTGTGGAGGCATGAATAACGTCATCACCGGAAGCGGTGTCGTCATCGAACGGGATGGGAGAGTAGCGCTTCGCACGTCCGATTTCACGGTTCCCGAGGCAGCCATCACTGCCGTAATTGGGCCAAATGGCAGCGGTAAATCGACACTTCTTCATGCAATGACAGGTTTGTTGCCGCTTAGTGAGGGGAGCCTCGAGGTCAAGGGGCTTGAACCCGAGCAGGCACGCAACGATATTGCCTACGTATTGCAGCACATGAACGTCTCGCCCGGGACGCCCATGACCGTGCAGGAAGTGGTGTCCATGGGCCGATATTCGACCCTGGGGGTCTTCCGCAGAGCACGAAGCGCGGACAAAGAAGCTGTGCGCGATGCGATGGGGTTATTGCGCATCGATGATCTGGCTGATCGGCAGGTTTTCAGGCTTTCTGGCGGTCAACGGCAACGAGTTTTCGTTGCCCAAGCCCTCGCCCAGGAACACAGCCTGTTATTGATGGACGAACCCCTTACGGGGCTCGATATTCATTCGGCACAAACCATCGACCACATCATCCACGAGGAACCGGCCCGAGGATGCTCTGTTGTCTTCACCACCCATGATTTAGAGGAAGCGAGAGCTGCTGATCATGTGATTTTGGTCAATGGCTATGTTGTGGCCAGTGGGCCACCAGCGGAAGCTTTGTCTGATCAGAACCTCGCGACGGCTTATGGGCTAGGTCTTTTGCACCCCGAAACCCCCTCGTCGCACGGGGTCATTGATGATGCACACGATACGTCTCATCTTCACGGTGGCGTATGAAGCGAAATACCAAGCAACGCGAAGAAGTGTGGGGCGCTCTCGAGCGCACCCCTAGTTTTGTGAGCGCCCAGGAGCTTCATCAGAGCTTGCGCGCTGCAGGATCCGGAATCGGACTGGCCACGGTGTATCGGTCGCTGAATGCTCTGGCACAAGAGGGCAGCGCCGACGCGCTCACCCTGGAGGGGGAAAACCTCTTTAGGGCCTGTTCTCCAGGCCACCATCACCACTTAATTTGCCGAGACTGCGGGGTAACGAAGGAAATTGAGGCGAAGGCTGTTGAGGCCTGGGCTCGTGATGTCGCCGCTGAACACGGATTTCATGACCCACAGCACATTGTCGATATCTATGGCACCTGCACGGACTGCTACCGGGGCTTGCCAGGGTAGAAACAAGGGCGTAGTCTTGCCTACTGGTGCAAAAAAGGTTTTGCACCTTGTACACACATCAGCGCAGCTTCACAGAATCTGCTGCAGGTGTTTGTGTGCCGACAAGTGACCTTGGGTAGGGCTTTCGTCCTACGGTAACCACAACAGGAGGAAACATGGCAGCAGTCTGCCAAGTGACCGGCGCCATTCCCGGCTTCGGACATAACATTTCACACTCACATCGACGCACCAAGCGCCGTTTTGATCCCAATATCCAAAAGAAGACTAACTTCGTGCCTTCCTTGAAGCGCAACGTGACTTTGACTCTTTCGGTGAAGGGCATCAAGACCATCGATGCCCGCGGCATTGAATCCGTTATCGCCGAGCTGAAGCGTAAAGGAGTGAAAATCTAATGGCTAAAGCACAAGATGTCCGACCCATTATCAAAATGCGCTCCACCGCAGGCACGGGATACACCTACGTCACGCGGAAGAACCGTCGTAACGACCCCGACCGTCTGGTCCTAAAGAAGTACGACCCCGTTGTGCGCAAGCACGTTGAGTTTCGCGAGGAGCGATAGAGCATGGCCAAGAAAAGCATGATTGCCAAGAATGAGCAACGCAAGATTATTGTCGAGCGCTACGCCGCAAAGCGTCTGGAATTGAAGAAAGCCCTTGTGGACCCAGCCGGCAGTGACGAGTCGCGCGAAGCAGCTCGCCTGGGCTTACAAAAACTCCCCCGTAACGCATCACCGATTCGTGTCCGCGGACGCGACTCTATTGATGGACGTCCTCGTGGATTCCTGAGCAAATACGGTGTTTCCCGTGTGCGATTCCGCGATATGGCACACCGGGGCGAGTTACCGGGCATTACGAAGTCCAGCTGGTAACTTTTTTTGTGGGCTCGGGACTGATTCTGGGCCGAGCCAGAAAAACAATCAAAAGTCCGAGGAGGACACAAGATGAATCGTTCAGAACTTGTAGCAGCAGTAGCGGAGCACACTGGTCATACTCAGGCCGCCGTTAACGGCGTCGTTGACGCCATCTTTGCCGTTGTGTCAAAGGAAGTTGCTCAGGGCAACAAGGTCACCATTCCAGGATGGGTTTCCTTCGACCGCACCAACCGCGCAGCTCGTCAGGGCCGCAACCCCCAGACCGGTGCCACGATTCAGATCGCAGCATCCAAGGGTGTCAAGGTTTCTGCCGGTTCCAAGCTGAAGGCTGCTGTTAAGCACTAAGTAGCCACACCAGACTTACCACTGAGGGGCGACCGGGTTCGGTTGCCCCTCAGTCATTTAATGCATCCCCCCTTTACCCAAGTTCGCTCGCCTAAGCTTTTCTCGTGACGAACCGTCTGATTCCCGCCTTCACCGCAGTAGGCGCGTTGTTTCTTTCCGGACTAGGCATTGCTCTGGTTTTCGGACTTCTCGCAGGAGGGGGCGCCGAGCCGCTTCTGATTGTGGACCCCGGCCCCGTGGTGAGATGGGGAATCCCCGTGGCCAAAGCCTTCGTCCATTTCGGTGCCGCCTTAGCGGTGGGTTCCCTGATGGTGGCAGCTTTCGTGCTTACCCGCAGATCTCGGGGGTTCTCCCTCTCTCTGACGGTAGCGGCGTGGGGTGCCGGGCTGATGACGGTGGCGGGGGCGGCGTCTGCTTTCCTGACCTTCATGGCTATCTATGTCGAGCCGGTCAGCATTGATCAGCGGTTTGGAGATTTACTGTGGCTCTACCTGCAATCGACTGAGATCGGTCGCTCGTGGCTCATCACTGTGGGACTTGGCGCTATCGTCACCGTTCTTAGCGTGGTGGTGCGGAGCTTCGGCGGAGTCTTTGCCGCAGGGGTTCTTTCTGTTGCAGCACTCTGGCCCCTTGCCGAACAGGGGCACGCGGCGGGGACAGCCAACCACGAAGCCGCAGTGAGTGCTTCGTATGCGCACAGCGTGTTTGCCGCGATGTGGATCGGTGGGCTTGCGGTGATGGCCATCATTGCGTGGAGCGAAAAGCCTTCGACTTCGAGCCTCACCACCATGCTGCAGCGCTATTCCACGATCGCGTTGGTCAGCTTTATTGTGGTCGCGGTGTCGGGACTTACCAACGCCTGGCTCCGGGTGGGGACACTCGCCGACTTGGCCTCCGGCTATGGCGCGCTGGTAATTGCCAAAACCCTCTCGCTCGTGATTCTGGGGGTGATGGGCGCTCTTTACCGGGGACGTCTGATCAGTTCTTTGGGACAGGGGAAACGCAAGAATTCGGCGGTGGTGTCGCGGATGATCGCGGCGGAACTAACGGTCATGGGCGTGGCATCGGGCCTTGCTAGCGCGTTGGCGCGAACCCCAACTCCCGTCCCGCAGGTTCCCGCAAGTGAGTTTGCTCAGGCGACACCGGCAGAAATCCTGACGGGAGAGCAGCTACCCCCCGAGTTCACCTGGTCGAGAGTGTTCACCTTGTGGGAGCTCGATCTCCTGTGGGCGTTGATCGCCGTCTTCGCCATCGTCTACTACGTCTGGGGTCATCTTCGTTTGGCCAGGAGGGGGGACCACTGGCCGATTTCTCGAACCATTCTCTGGGTGTCGGGGATGTTGCTGTTGATTTTTGCAACCAACTCGGGGCTTGTCGTCTATGGCACCTATCTCTTTAGCATCCACATGCTTGCCCACATGTTGCTCAGCATGGCCGTGCCGCTGCTGCTTGTGCTCGGAGCACCGGTGACTCTTGCTTCGCGAGCGATTGCGGGGCGAAAGGATGGATCCCGAGGGACTCGAGAATGGATTCTTGTGGCGGTCCATTCGCGATATCTCGCCATCATCGGGCATCCGGTGGTGGCGGCCGCCATATTCGGGTTGTCCTTGATTGTCTTCTACTATTCCCCGCTGTTTGAGTGGGCGCTTCGCGAACACCTGGGGCATCTGTGGATGACGGCCCATTTTGTGTTCTCGGGGTATCTTTTTGCCCAAGCACTCATCGGCATCGACCCAAGCCCCCACAATCCGCCCTATCCCCTGCGGCTGATTATCGTCTTGGCCACCATGGCATTCCATGCTTTCTTCGGGTTGAGCATCATTCTGGGAACCGGGCTTCTGGTTCCCGAATGGTTTGGGGCGATGGGTCGCACCTGGGGTGACTCACCCCTGGTGGATCAACAAAACGGTGGTGAATTGGCTTGGGGCTTGGGCGAGTTCCCCACCCTCGCGCTTGCCATCCTGGTCACCTGGGCGTGGAGCAAAAGTGATGACCGCATCAACAAACGTCGCGATCGCTCAGCAGATCGCGACGGAGACCTTGAGCTTGAGGCCTACAACGACATGTTAACGGCGCGAGCCGAAGCTGACAGGCGGCTCAGTAGAGGTTGAGCACCGGTTCGTCTGTTCGTGTCCCTCGAACTACTCCGTCAAGAAAGAAGGAGACAGTCTCGTTGTATTCGCTCAACGAGCCGTCAAAGAGCGACTGAACAGACACGGAGGCCTCCACGACTCCGCCCACGGCTACCATGCCCCATGAGGAGCGGTCGGATCCCAGACGCAATGACACCAGGGGATAATCCAGCACGGTCCACTGTGGCGAACCAATAACCCGGTCACTGATGCTCACCCCGAAAGGACACCCCACGGGCTGGAGAACCTCTTGAGCGATACAGCCCTCGAGATAGCTCTCCACTGCAGCAGTGACGTTATCGGTGAGTTCATTGGTTGTTTCGGCCTGAATTCGGAGGGAATATTCTTCTCCAGGTCCCACCGCCAATACTTCGGTGGCAGGGGCCACCACCCAGGCGGTAGTGAGGGATGCTTCATACGCACCGGGCACAAAAACGGTGCTGGCGGCGGGAAATCCTAGGTCGGCAAGAGAGAGGCGAGACCCGTTGACATCGACACGGTTGTCACCGAGGACCTCATAGTTCAGTGTCGCTGTGGGGGCCTCGCTAAAGCGCCAGGTCGTAAAGAGCCACAACACGGGTTCCTCAGGTACGAGGGTAAAAAAAGTAGTGGCTGTTTCACCATGAATTTCGTATTCCGCCAAGACAATCACTCCACCGGTGTCGAGGGTTTGTGTTCCGACAACGCGCGGGTCGGTCAGGGACCCCGAAGGTTCGGGAAGCACAGTAGGGACCCTGTCAATACCAGCTTTAGTGGCGGCGAGCCCAAAGTTGCCCTCCTCGAGGGCATCAAGATACGTTTGCACGCTCCTGGCGGGGGAACCCAGGCTCAGATTGATCACGAGCACGCTCAGAAGCCATAATGCGACAACTCCAAGGGCAATCACGCCAAACCTCCGCACAATTGGCCACATAGCTGACATCCTAGGTTGGTTGTCTTTGCCCGTGCCGGGCTTCCATCCATCGAAAGGAGGTCCTCGTGACCGAAGTCACCATGAGCCAACAGCAAAACGATGTCCTCGATCGGATGGAAAACTCCCTTGACCACGTGTTCATCACGGGACGAGCGGGCACAGGAAAAACGACACTCTTGCAGGCGTTTGTGGAAACCACAGCCAAGAGGGTGGCCGTGTGTGCTCCGACGGGGGTGGCGGCGCTTGCTGCCGGGGGGCAAACCATTCACTCGTTGCTGCGCCTACCGATCGGCATCATTGGGGAGCGAGAATTGGGCTTTATCCCCAAAGAGTCACTCGCCGTTCTTGCTTCTCTCGATGCCCTTGTGGTTGATGAAGTTTCCATGGTGTCCGCTGATGTGCTGGATGCGATAGACCGAAGGCTTCGCCAAGCAAAACGAAAGCGAAGCACGCCCTTTGGTGGGGTCCAGATGATTATGTTTGGCGATCCTTACCAACTTTCGCCGGTGGTGTCAGGACAGGCGGAAAAGGCCTACTACCAGGATCATTACCGCTCGGCATGGTTTTTCGATGCCAAGGTGTGGTCCGCGACGGACATCGATATCGAAGAACTCGACACGATCCACCGTCAAGCAGATTCTGAATTCCGATCTGTCCTCAACGCTCTCCGCGAAGGTCGCATGGATCCTGAGATGGGCCGGATGCTGAACGAGCACGGCATGCGCACCCCGGAAGACCCCGACCTCATCACACTGGCCACCACCAACAGCGCCGTGTCTCGGATAAACCAGGCCGCACTGGAGCGGTTGCCGGGAAAAAGCAAGATTGCCCATGCAGATATTGAAGGTGATTTCGGTTCTACCGCCGCCTACCCCGCTGATGACCAATTGGTGCTGAAGCCTGGCGCTCGCGTGATGTTTCTGCGTAACGACTTGGCCGGAGCTGATGGTCCCCGCTATGTGAACGGCACCCTGGGGGTTGTCGAGAAGATCACTGACACGGTGCTGGTCGACGTGGATGGTGAAGGGGTGTTGGTTGAGCCGGTGACGTGGGAAAAAGTGAAGTATGACTATTCCCCGGCCACGAAGACCTTAACCCAGGACGTGGTGGCGGAATTCACCCAGTTCCCCCTGCGCTTAGCCTGGGCCGTCACGATTCACAAGGCACAGGGAAAGACTTTGGAAGCAGCCGTTATCGATTTAGGCCCCAGGGCTTTTGCTCCCGGACAGACGTATGTGGCCTTTAGCAGGCTCACGTCTTTGGAGGGGCTGTATCTCAGACGCCCCTTGTCACCCTCGGACATCATCGTGGATGAAGACGTCGTGAGGTTTATGAATCAAGAGCGGGGCACAAACCGGCTGATTTAGCCACTTGCTCTGGCGCATGCGAAGACGTTTGCAGGAGAGCGAGTGACGGGAATCGAACCCGCGCTATCAGCTTGGGAAGCTGAAGTTCTGCCACTGAACTACACTCGCGAACCCTCACTTTTGAGAGCATAGCCAGTCTACTAGTCTGGTGATGTGCTGCTTTCAGATGGCGATATCACACAAGAACTCGAATCAGGCCGTGTGGGGCTTGACCCACTGGATCTCTCGATGGTTCAACCCTCGAGCGTTGACGTTCGTTTAGACCGGTTTTTTCGGCTTTTCGACAACCACAAATATCAACACATCGATCCATCACTCGACCAGCCTGATCTGACCAGGCTGGTCGAAGTCGACGCTTCTGAATCTTTCGTTCTTCATCCGGGGGAGTTCGTCCTCGGTGCCACCTTCGAAGTGGTGACGTTGCCTGATGACATTGCGGCCCGTTTGGAGGGCAAGAGCTCGCTCGGGCGGCTGGGCCTTTTGACCCACTCGACCGCGGGGTTTATTGACCCTGGCTTCTCGGGCCACGTCACACTAGAGCTCAGTAACGTGGCAACCCTGCCCATTACGTTGTGGCCGGGAATGAAAATCGGCCAGTTGTGCTTCTTCCGCTTAAGCTCGCCCGCGGAGCACCCTTACGGGTCAGAAAAGTACGGAAGCCGCTACCAAGGTCAGAGAGGCCCGACCGCGTCGCGGTCGTTCCAGAATTTTCACCGCACTGACGTCTCAGACGCGTAAGGGCCTACCCACGCGGCCATCTGGTCCACAAGCCAGGGGCTAAAGACAAACGGAGTGTCAGCCACGGCATTTTTCACGTGGGCGGGCTCCACCCACTGCCATTCACAGACCTCGCTGGCGGCTGGTTGGGGGTCACCCTCAGCGAGTGCGATAAACACCGGACACACTTCGTTTTCAACGATTCCCGATGCGTCCACCGCACGGTAGCGAAAGTCGGGCAGAACTTCGGTGATGACTCCAAGTTCAAGCCCCAACTCGTGGCGAGCGCGACGCCGGATCGCATCTTCCATCGACTCCCCGGGCGCGGGGTGGCCGCAGGCTGAATTGGTCCAGACTCCCGGCCACGTTTTCTTCGACAACGCGCGCCTTGTGATGAGGACCTGCCCTTGCGCGTTGAAGACGTGGCAGGAAAAAGCCAAGTGCAGGGCGGTGTCGGTGGTGTGAACAGTGGCTTTGTCCGCAGTCCCAATCGGGTGACCCTCAAGGTCTAAGAGGACTACTAGTTCGGAGGTTGTCATCTGATTCGCGCGCTACTCTGCAAGGGTAAAGTGTGGGTTTGGTCGCTGCCGAAGCAGTCGCCCATAGTGTAGCCAACAGAATCGATTCTTACCGGGGGAGGGAACAACCGTGGCGGTTGACTTAGACACCCGGATCGATTTGTATACCCGGGTAGCGGAAGAAACCTCGGCCACCGTCATTAAACGGTATTCGACGTCGTTTGGGTTAGCCTCAACTCTTCTTGACGCCCGGATGCGCACCCACATTGGGAACTTTTATGCCCTGGTTCGTTTGGCGGACGAAGTGGTCGATGGTGTTGCTGCCGAAGCCGGTGTGAGTGCTGCCGAGGCGCGCGTAATGCTGGATGCCCTCGAGGCGGACACCCACCGAGCCCTGGAAGTGGGATACAGCACGAACCTGATCGTGCATGCTTTTGCCCACTCCGCCAGAAAAGTGGGTGTTGGGCCCGAACTCACCACACCATTTTTCCACTCCATGCGGATGGACCTGAGCGAAACGACCCACACCCCAGAATCTTTCACCGAATATGTCTATGGCTCAGCAGAGGTCATTGGCTTGATGTGTCTTCAGGCGTTCGTGGAAAATCGTTTCACTGCTGCCGAGGATAAAGAAAAGATGGTTCGCGGCGCACGAGCGTTGGGCGCTGCGTTTCAAAAAGTTAACTTTTTGCGCGATCTTGGTGCTGATGCTCAAGCCTTGGGACGCAGCTACTTTCCTGATGTGGTGGTGGCCGAATTAGACGATGTCACAAAGGACCGACTCCTTGATGACATTGACGCCGATTTAGCGCTCTCTGCGGCTGCACTCCCGTTGCTGCCGGTTGGACCTAGACGAGCTGTGGCCCTGGCCCACACTTTGTTTGAGGCACTCGCTAGGCGCATCAGGGCGACGCCTGCAGGAGTTTTGCAGACCACCCGTATTAGTGTTCCCACGACGCTCAAATTGTTGTTAGCGCTGCGGGTGATGTTGGGTTACGTGCCCCGCAGCCCTCGGAGCGTAAGAAAGGTTTCCCATGTCTAAGTCCGTGATTGTTGTCGGTGGCGGCATTGGCGGTATTGCGACCGCTGGTTTGATGGCTCGCGACGGTTATGACGTGACACTGGTGGAGGCACACGCCCGTCTGGGTGGGAGAGCCGGGTTATGGGTGAAGGATGGGTTCCGTTTCGACACCGGGCCTTCGTGGTATTTGATGCCGGAAGTGTTTGATCACTGGTATCGGTTGATGGGGACTTCGGCGGACGAGCACCTGAAACTGACCAAACTCGATCCTGGCTACCGGGTATATTTTGAGCCTTCGGGAAATGAGCGCGCAGAATTCGTAGACGTCCGTGCCACTCGGGAGGACAACCTGGCGCTGCTGGAAGAGATGGAACCAGGCTCGCGCGCGAGCATGGAAAAGTATCTGGATTCCGCAAAGGAAACCTACGAAATCGCAAAAGCGCACTTTCTGTATACGTCTTTCCAGGACCTTCGCCCCTTGCTGGTGAAGCAGGTCCTCAAGCGCACTGGCACCCTCGTGCGGCTGCTGACCACACCGATCATGACCTTCGTCAAACGACACACCGCAAACCCCAGAATCCAACAGCTGCTGGGTTATCCCGCGGTGTTCCTGGGCTCGAGTCCTTACCTTGCTCCCAGCATGTTCCACCTGATGTCCTATCTGGACCTCGAAGATGGCGTCTTGTATGCAGAGGGCGGTTTTACTCGTGTGATCGACTCCATGAGGGAGGTGATCGAAGCCCACGGGGTGACGATCATGACCAGCACCAAGGTCAACGCCATCGCCACGGAGCGCGTGCGGGGTAAAGCCCGCGCCACGGGTGTGACCTATAAGAATCCCGATGGCCATACCCATACCCTGTCGGCTGACATCGTGGTTTCAACCACCGATCTTCACCACAGCGAAACACAGCTGCTTCCGGAGGAGCTCCAGACCTATCCGCAAAAGTGGTGGGACAAGAGGGTCGCTGGCCCCAGTGCTGTTCTGCTGTACTTGGGCGTGAAGGGGGAAGTTCCCGAGCTGCTTCACCACAGCCTGTTCTTCACCGAAGACTGGGACGACAACTTCTCCCAAATCTTTGCTGACAAGCCCACGGTGCCCTCTCCGGCATCGCTCTATGTATGCAAGCCCAGCGCCACAGATTCCAGTGTTGCCCCGAAGGGCCACACCAACTTGTTTGTGTTGGTTCCTATGCCAGCAGACGTCACCCTCGGGCACGGCGGCCTCAACGGGTCGGGAGACCCCGCCGTGGAAGGAATCGCCGACCGCGCGATCCAGCAGATCATCAGGTGGAGTGGGGCCAGCGATTTAGCTGAGCGGATTGTCCTCCGCCGCAGCGTGGGACCGGCCGATTTTGCCGGGGACTTGAACGCGTGGAAGGGCACGGCTCTTGGCCCAGCACACATTTTGACCCAAAGCGCACTCTTTCGCGCAGGAAATGTCAGTAAGAAAGTCGAAGGGCTCTTTTACGCGGGCTCCTCGACCATTCCAGGAATCGGATTGCCCATGTGTTTGATTAGCGCTGAGGTAGTGCTCAAGAGGGTCCGCGGCGATGTGTCGACCGGGCCGCTCCCTACGCCCTTGATGCCGGTGGCCTAAGAGGGCATGTCCTTTCTCTACGGAGCAGCGCTGCTGTTCGCGATTCTGGGGACGGGTTTGTTGGACTTCCGCCATCGTGTGGCCGTGTTCGGGGGGGCTCCAGGAAGAACAGCGGTAATCGTTGCCGTTTCGGTCGTGTTTTTTCTTGCCTGGGACATCGTGGGGATTGCCACGGGAGTATTTTTTCGAGGCAGTGGCCCGTGGATGACCGGAATTCTGTTGGGTCCGGAACTGCCCCTGGAAGAGCTCTTCTTTCTCATCCTGCTGAGTTATTCCACGCTGGTGTCGTATCTCATCGCCACCCGCGCGCTATCGCGGAGGTCAGCGCAATGACCTACTGGCTGATGAACGCACCTTTCCTGGTGATTGCGGGGGTCGTGGCAGCGGTTGCCGTTTTGCGGGGTGTGCGACCCGCGGCGGTGCCCTGGCTCGTGGCTTTTGTCGTGATGATGACGCTTACGGCCATTTTTGACAACGCGATCATCGGCTTCGGTCTAGTGGACTACAACGACGCACTGATCAGTGGAATCCGGGTCGGTTTTGCCCCCTTAGAAGACTTTGCATATACGCTTGCGGCTTTGCTGCTAATTCCCGCCCTGTGGCATCTCTTGGCGCCCAAGAAATAGGCTCGGAGCATGAGAGTGTTCAAGACTTTGGTGTTGAGCTCTCGACCGCTCAGCTGGGTCAACACAGCGATCCCTTTTGGGCTGGGCTATTTCTTGGTGAAGGAAGAGTTCACTCTTCCCTTGATTGTGGGAATGGTGTTCTTTCTCATTCCCTACAACTTCCTGATGTACGGGATCAACGATGTCTTTGATTACGAATCAGACCTTCGCAATCCCCGCAAGGGAGGTGTCGAGGGCGCTCTGCTGCCGCCGGCACTTCACCGCACGACTCTGTGGGCAAGCGCGCTCCTCTCGGCTCCTTTTGTCTTCTTCTTAGCCACTCAGGGAACTGGGCGAGCGAATCTGGTCCTAGGCCTCACCCTCTTCTTTGTCATCGCTTACTCGGTGAAAGGTCTGCGCTTTAAAGAAAAGCCATTCCTCGATTCCATGACCTCTGCGCTTCATTTTGTGCTGCCGGCGGTGTACGGACTCTTCTTGGCGGAGGGCAGCCTTTCCCCTCTCTCCATCACTCTGTTTGCGGCCTTTTTCACCTGGGGGATGGCGTCGCATGCCTTCGGTGCCGTTCAAGACGTGATTGCTGACCGTGAGGCAGGGCTGGGTTCGATTGCCACCGCAATCGGCGCTGCCGGCGCTGTGCGGTTTGCCCTTGCCCTGTATGTGCTTGCGGGGCTGGTGATGCTCAGCACTCCCGGCCCGTTGCCCTTGATAGCGCCTGCCGCCCTGCTCTATATCGCTGCGGTGATTCCGTGGTGGCGAGTGGAAGATGTTATGGCAGAAGCAGCGAATAAGGGTTGGAAATGGTTCCTGTTACTGAATTTTGTGACCGGGGCGGTCATTTTTTTGGTCTTATTTGAATGGTGGGCTCTCAGGGGCTAGGCGCCATCGCGTCACATTTCGTAGCGGGGCGTAATACTGGGGCCCTCTTTCGTCTCTAGTCCCTAGGCTCATTGTGAAATCGACCCCGATGAAAGAGGAACCATGTCTGTCACTGACCAGCTATTGAGCAACAACGCAGCCTATGCGGCAAGCTTTAACGGACCGCTCCCGTTGCCACCGGCAAAGCATATTGCGGTTGTCGCCTGCATGGACGCCAGGCTAAACGTGTATGGCGCGCTGGGACTCGAAGAGGGTGACGCCCATGTCATTCGCAATGCTGGCGGCGTGATTACGGAAGACGAAATTCGTTCGTTAGCGATCAGCCAGAGACTTCTTGGCACCAAAGAAATCATTCTCATCCACCACACGGACTGCGGAATGTTGACGTTTACCGATGATGACTTCAAGAAAGGCATCGTCGAAGAAACCGGGCTGCGCCCTGCCTGGGCCGCAGAAGCTTTCGCGAATGAGTATGACGATGTGGCACAGTCGATCAAGCGGGTGACATCATCACCGTTTATTCCCCACACCGATCAGGTGCGCGGCTTCGTGTTTAACGTAGCGACCGGTGTCCTCGAAGAGGTCACCGGCTAAAACAGGGTCTTCTTCCCTGGCATCTTGGCGAACAGCATGGGCACCAGATCGATTGCGAGGCCCGTCATGATGCCAAGGAAGCCCCAGTACTGAGCTCCACCTATAGAGATAAACAAGGCCCAGAGTGCGGGGGTGAGGAATCTCAGAGCCCGACCAGTAGCGGCAGGTTAGCGGCTAGTTCGCGGCGGTGCCTTCACAAAGAGGAGCATGATGCCGCCCACCAGCAGAACCAGCGAGATGCCGAGAAGGCCAAACAATGTTTGGTTGGCAGCCAGGGCGATGAAAAGACCCCAGGCCAAGGAGGCCATCCAGCCAGCGGCGCGACCCGTTGTGGCATACAGTCCAAAGACCTCTCCCTCTTTCCCTGCCGGCGTTACCCGCGCAAGGAAAGACCGCGATGCGGCCTGCGCCGGCCCCACAAATGCCGCCAGAACTAGACCTGCCGCCCAGAACATGGGAGTTCCTAGGTCGACCAAGAAAAAAACAGAAAGCGTGCAGGCAACGAGGCCGAAGACGGACACGACGATGACCTTCTTGGGACCAAAGCGGTCATCGAGTCTCCCCGCAAGGATGGTCGCAACGCCTGCCACAATATTGAGCGCAATTCCAAAAATGACAAGGTCAGTGAAGGTAAACCCGAAAACAATGCTTGCAATCACAGATCCGAAGACGAAGACTGCGGAGAGCCCATCTCGATAAACAGCGCTGGCCAGCAGGAACCAGAAGGTAGGCCGGCTCTCCTTCCAGAGCCGCACGACACTCGTGCGTAACTCCACGTAGCTGCGGAAAAAGCCCACTTTCTTCGCAGCAGTGAGTTTGGGGGGCTCGGGAACATTGATGAAAATCGGAATCGCAAAAATGATGGTCCAGATCGTGGCCCCGAACGCAATCAGCTGGAACGTGGATGCAAGCTCCCCATCCAAGACACCACCCAGGATGAGCCCCACCACGGCAGCCAAGGCGATGATTCCTCCGAGATAGCCGAAGCCCCAGCCCAAACCGGAGACTTTCCCGACGGTCTTCGGTGTGGAGATAGAGACCAGAAGAGCGTTGTAGCTGACCCCGGCAATTTCAGAAAAGATGCTGCCCACCGCAATCAGGGCGACACCCATCCAGAACCATTCAGCACCGGGCTGAACAAACACCATCCCCACTTGAGCGGCGACGAGCAGAGCCGTAAACAGTAAAAGCTGGGTTTTCTGCTGGCCGGCTCGATCGGCACGTTGGCCGAGAACTGGGGCGAGGAGCGCAATCAGGAGACCGGCTACGGTGATGCCGTATCCCAAGTTGCTGGCGAGCTGACCGAGAGCAGCAGCCTCACCCGCTGTTCCGACGACATCAGGGTCAACAAAGAACACACTTGTCAAGTAGCTCGGAACCCAGACGAAGGTGATGAGCACAGTATTGAAAGGCTGTGTAGCCCAATCCCAGAACGCCCACGACCACACCCGCTTGCGAGGGATCGTCTTCCCCTCGTTTTTCGCGAGACCAACGACGGGCAGGGCGTCAGTGTCGGTAAAGAAGGAGGGAGTGCCTTGCTCGGGGGAACCGTCTTTGGTCATGAGAAAACCGTAGCCCTTTTTGGCAAATTTTGGGTAAAGAAAGACCCACAATGGTGATGGAGAAGAATATGAGCCCTTTCGACTCATATTCTTCCTAGCAAACTTGACAAAGGTCGACTCATATTGCAAACTTGAGTCATATCGGCTCACATACGAGCATCGAAACAACGTAAGGAGCAGGCCAGATGGCACGCGCAGTAGGAATTGACCTCGGAACCACCAACTCGGTGGTGGCCGTACTCGAAGGTGGAGAACCCACCGTAATCGCCAACGCAGAAGGTTTGAGGACCACTCCCTCTGTCGTGGCATACACCAAAGATGGCGAAATCCTCGTGGGAGAAACCGCGAAGCGCCAAGCAGTGACCAACGTCGACCGCACCATTTCTTCCGTCAAGCGCCACATGGGCACCGACTGGAAGCAGGAAATCGACGACAAGAAATACACTCCCCAGGAAATTTCCTCGAGGATTCTTGCAAAGCTCAAGCGCGATGCAGAGCAGTACCTGGGTGAACCCGTCACGGATGCCGTGATCACGGTCCCCGCCTACTTCAATGACGCAGAGCGTCAAGCAACCAAAGAAGCCGGAGAGATCTCCGGCCTCACCGTGTTGCGCATCATCAACGAGCCCACCGCTGCAGCGCTGGCCTATGGCTTGGACAAGGGTAAAGAAGACGAACTCATCTTGGTCTTCGACCTCGGTGGCGGAACATTTGACGTATCCCTGCTCGAAGTGGGTAAGGATGAAGACTTCTCGACCATCCAAGTTCGCTCCACCTCGGGTGACAACCGGCTCGGCGGTGACGACTGGGACGAGCGGGTCGTGGACTACTTGGCCACGAAGTTCAAAGAGACCACGGGTGTGGATGTCTCAAAAGACAAAATCGCTAAGCAGCGTCTGAAAGAAGCTGCTGAGCAGGCGAAGAAAGAGCTCTCGACCGCCACCAGCACCCAGATTGCGCTGCCCTACCTGTCCTTGACAGAGAGTGGACCAGCCAACCTGGACGAGACCCTTACTCGTGCGAAGTTCGAAGAGCTCACCAAAGACCTTCTCGAGCGCACGAAGAAGCCCTTCACTGATGTGATCAAAGAAGCAGGTGTCAAGCTCGCCGAGATTTCTCATGTCGTCATGGTGGGTGGCTCGACAAGGATGCCTGCGGTCACCGCTTTGGTGACCGAGCTGACCGGCGGTCGCGAACCCAACAAGGGCGTCAACCCCGATGAGGTTGTCGCGGTGGGAGCTGCTTTGCAAGCTGGTGTGTTGGTGGGCGAGCGTAAAGACGTTCTGCTGATTGATGTCACTCCCCTGAGCCTCGGAATCGAGACAAAGGGTGGGATCATGACCAAGCTGATCGAGCGCAACACCGCGATCCCGACCAAGCGCAGTGAAACGTTCACGACTGCTGATGACAACCAGCCCTCCGTGTCGATCCAGGTGTTCCAGGGTGAGCGTGACTTCACCAAGGACAACAAACCGCTCGGGAACTTCGAGCTGACTGATATCGCTCCTGCCCCCCGGGGAATTCCCCAGGTGGAAGTGACCTTCGACATCGATGCCAACGGTATCGTCCACGTTTCTGCCAAAGATAAGGGCACCAACAAGGAACAGTCGATGACCATCACCGGAGGTTCCTCGCTTCCCAAGGAAGACATCGAACGGATGGTTCAGGAAGCAGAAGAGCACGCTGCAGAAGACAAGAAGCGTCGCGAAGCGGCAGAAGAGCGAAACTCCTCTGAGCAGCTCGCCTACTCGGTAGAGAAGCTTCTGAAGGACAACGACGAGAAGCTGCCCGAGGACGTCAAGTCCGAAGTGCAGGCTGACCTCGATGCCCTTAAGACGGCGCTTGCGGGAGAGGACGATGCTGCCGTGAAGGCAGCAGCGGAAACTCTCAGCCAGAGCCAGACGAAATTGGGCGAGGCCCTCTATAGCCAAGAAGGCGAAGAGGCAACGGAGTCCACCGAGGCACCTGCCGAGGAGGACGAAGACATTGTCGACGCCGAGGTTGTGGAAGACGAGACCGACGACACAACCGATAAGAAGTAGCCAGCATGGCCGACTCGCAGAAGCCGAACCCGGAGGAAGAGGAGCAAGAAACCCCTCTTTTCACCGATAAGCGCAGAGTGGATCCAGAAACGGGAGATGTTCGACCTGAGGCAGCGCAAACTGCCTCAGGCGAGGACATCACCGAGGAGGATATTGAACTTCTTGCCGAAGCTGAGCGTGACCTCGTAGCGGAATACCGTGATCGGGCAGCTCGCGCAGAAGCAGAGCTTCAAAACTTCCGCATGCGGGTGGAACGCGACCGTCAGGCGAACCGAGAGGCCGTTATTGCTGAGGTTATTCGGGGGCTTTTGCCCGTGCTGGATGACCTTGACCGCGCCGAGGTACACGGTGACCTTACCGGTGGCCCCATGGAAATGGTGGCCCAGAAGCTTCGCTCGGCTTTTGAACGTTACGGGCTCGCACCCGTGGGAGAAGTCGGCGAAGATTTTGATCCAGCCAAGCACGAAGCGATGGTGCGGCTTCCGGAAGCGGGAGCAGAAGGCGAGACCGTCGCCGAGGTGATCGAGGGTGGCTACATTTTGGGCGAGAGACTGATTCGACCCGCCAAAGTGGCGGTCAAAGTTCCTGCAGACGACTAGACAACAAGGAGGTGAGCCATGGCTAGCCAAGATTGGTTAGAAAAAGATTTTTACAAGATTCTCGGTGTGTCCAAGGACGCTTCCGATGCTGAAATCAAGAAGTCCTATCGCTCACTTTCTCGGAAATATCACCCCGATGTGAATCGGGACGACACCACCGCCGAAGCCCGCTTCAAAGAGGTTTCTGAGGCCTATTCGGTGTTGTCGGATAAAGACGAACGTGGCGAATACGACCAGATTCGCGCGATGCAATCCGGCGGTCCCCGGTTTAGCTCCGGCGGTTCTCAGGGCGGCTTCGAGGATGTTTTTGGCGGACGATTCGGCGGTGGAATGCCACGAAATGCCCCCTCCGGAGAGTATGGGGATTTGTTCTCGGGTCTCTTTGGCGGTGGTGGTGGCTTTGGCGGCTATCGCGAGCCGACGAAAGGACGTGATGTTGTCTCTCGCGTGACCATCGATCTCAAGACTGCCATTGCCGGAACAGATGTGACCCTTGAGGGACCTGGCGGTAAGAAACTGACTGCCCGGGTGCCAGCGGGAGTAAAGGACGGGCAAAAAGTCCGGTTGCGTGGCAAAGGTCACCCAAGCCCCGATGGCGGCAAGCCTGGTGATGTCATCATCACCGTAGGGGTTCCGAAACATCAGATTTATGGCCGCGATGGTGACCACCTTCGCATTGAGGTCCCGATTACTTTTGGCGAAGCAACACTGGGCGCCACGATCGAGGTGCCCACCATCGATGGTGATGTGGTGAAGGTCAAAGTCCCACCAGGAACACCGGGTGGAAAAGTCCTTCGCGTCAAGGGCAGAGGAGTCCGTGGCGGAGCCGCGTTGGGAGATTTGCTGGTAGAACTCCAAGTTGCTGTCCCCTCCCATCTCTCCGGCGCTGCGAAAGCGCACTTGGAAAAACTCATGTCATCTCTGCCCAAAGAAAATCCCCGTGAGGACCTGCTCAAGCGAGCCAAAGGTTAGGTGAATGATGGATGAGCTAACGCCTCTTTTCTCGATCACTGCTGCCGCAGAGCTCGCGGGAATGCACCCACAAACCCTTCGGCAATATGACCGGCTCGGTCTGGTGTCCCCCACGAGGACTGCGGGCCGCACCAGGCGCTATTCGATGAAAGACGTCGTCCAGCTCCGGGAAGTTCAGCGCCTGAGTTCTGAGGGACTCAATCTTGAGGGAATCAAGCGGATTGTGGAGCTTGAGGAACACGTCACCACATTAACCCAGCGCGTGCGTGATTTGGAAGGTGCACTCGCCGATGAAATGCTTGCCCGTTCGGGACGCCGCGTCTTCGCCGCAGGCTCCGAAGGCGATGTCATTCCGCTTCGACCGGGCGAAAGAGCAAAGAGAGCAACCCAAGTCGTGGTCTGGAACCCCTTGCGAGGCATACTTCCCCCGACACGCAGTGATGATTCATAAAGGACGCGACAATGCCCAACGGTAATCCCCAACAAGAAGAGCCCAAAAGCGCTTTAGAGCAGTATGGAATGAATCTGACCGATATCGCGCGGGAAGGCAAGCTGGACCCCGTTATTGGCCGCGATGCCGAAATCCGCAGGGTCTCACAGGTGTTGACCAGACGCACCAAAAACAACCCCGTGTTGATTGGAGAACCAGGTGTGGGTAAAACCGCTGTTGTGGAGGGGCTTGCCCAGCGAATTGTCGCCGGCGATGTTGCCGATTCCCTCAAGGGGAAACAACTCATTTCCCTGGACATGTCCGCCCTGGTCGCGGGGGCAAAATATCGTGGCGAATTTGAAGAGCGCCTCAAGGCCGTGCTGAAAGAGATCAATGATGCCGAAGGGGAGATCATCACGTTTGTTGATGAGCTTCATACCCTGATGGGCGCGGGAGGTGGCGAAGGATCTGTAGCCGCTGCAAACATGCTCAAACCTATGCTTGCCCGAGGGGAGCTGCGCCTGATTGGCGCAACGACTCTCAACGAATACCGGGAATACATCGAAAAGGACGCAGCACTTGAGCGTCGTCTCCAGCAAGTCTTTGTCGGTGAGCCCAGCGTCGAAGACACCGTGGCCATCTTGCGCGGACTTAAAGAGCGCTACGAGGCACACCACAAAGTGGTGATCGCCGATAGTGCCTTGGTGTCAGCCGCCATGCTGTCCAATCGCTACATCACCTCGCGTCAGTTGCCCGATAAGGCGATTGACCTGATCGACGAAGCTGCGAGCCGATTGAAGATGGAAATCGAGTCCTCGCCTGTCGAAATCGATGAGCTTCGACGAAGTGTCGACCGGTTGAAGATTGAAGAATTAGCGTTGAAGAAAGAAAAGGATGACGCTTCCAAAGAGCGTCTGGGAAAGCTTCGCGAAGACCTGTCGGAGAAAGAAAAAGCACTCGCCGCATTGCAGGAGCGGTGGGCGAAAGAAAAAGCTTCACTTCAAGGCGTGGGTGAGCTGAAGACCAAACTTTCCGAAGCCCGTATTGATCTGGATCGCGCGATGCGCGAAGGGCAATACCAGGAAGCTTCCAAGCTGAATTACGAAATCATTCCCGGAATCGAAGAAGCGATTAGCGCTGCAGAATCTGGGGAACGCAGTGACGACCGCATGGTCAATGACCAGGTAACCGATGACGACATCGCTGCCGTTGTTGCGGCCTGGACGGGTATCCCCGTGGACAAGCTCACCCAGGGTGAAACTGAGCGCCTGCTCCACCTCGAGGCGGAGCTGGCCAAACGATTGGTGGGACAAAAAGAGGCCGTGACTGCGGTCAGCGACGCGGTTCGCCGCACCAGAGCAGGCCTCAGCGACCCCGGTCGCCCCACCGGTTCATTCCTTTTCCTCGGTCCCACTGGGGTGGGAAAGACGGAGCTCGCCAAAGCACTCGCGGACTATCTCTTTGATGATGAGAAAGCGTTGGTGCGTATCGATATGAGCGAGTACGGCGAGAAATTCTCTGTCTCGCGCCTCATTGGTGCGCCTCCCGGATACGTGGGATATGAGCAGGGTGGTCAGCTGACCGAAGCTGTGCGCCGCAGGCCCTATTCCGTGATCCTTCTGGACGAAGTGGAGAAGGCCCACCCGGAGGTGTTTGATTTGCTCCTCCAGGTGCTTGATGATGGTCGACTAACGGATGGTCAAGGCCGAACCGTTGACTTCCGGAACACGATATTGATACTCACCTCAAACCTCGGCTCCAGCTACCTGACGGATCAGTCCTTGGCCTGGGAAGACAAAGTATCTGCGGTCAACCAGGAGGTTCGGAAAGCATTCAAGCCTGAGTTTGTGAACCGACTCGATGACATCGTGGTGTTTTCCACCTTGACCAGCTCTGACCTGGGGCAGATCGTGGAAATCACCGTCGATCGGTTGCAGAAACGCCTGAGTGAGCGCCGATTGGAGCTTGCCGTGACCCCGGCCGCCCGATTGTGGCTTGCAGAGAATGGCTATGACCCGATTTATGGCGCACGACCGCTGCGCCGGCTGATGCAAAAAGAAATCGATGACAAGTTGGCGCAAGCCCTCTTGGGTGGCGCCATTCATGATGGAGACACTGTTCGTGTCGATTTGCTCGAGGACAGATCCGGTCTGGTTGTGGAACCCTTCAGCTTGGACTGACACGATAGAGAGTTCTGGCGAAAGGCACCCTTAGACATGACCGAACAAAACTCTGACCACAGTTTCCCCCTCAGCGATGTTGTGGCAAAGAGATGGAGCCCTCGAGCGTATTCGAGCACGCATGTCTTGAGCGCCAAAGACTTAGGGCCGTGCTTTGAGGCAGCCAGGTGGTCGCCCTCCTCCGGGAACTCACAACCGTGGAGCTTCGTCGTGGGGTTTCGAGGAGACGAACTTTTCTCCGCCATGGTCGCTTCAATGGCAGAGGGAAATGCCATCTGGGCCACCCGCGCGAGCGCTGTTGTCGCAAACATCACCATGACCCATTCGGCAGAGGGAAAAGCGTTGTCTCACGCCGTGTATGACTTGGGGCAGGCAGTCTCACATTTCAGCATTCAGGCCACCGCGGAAGATCTGCTCGTCCACCAAATGGGTGGATTCAACTCTCCCGAGCTTGGCGAGACCCTGGGCCTGGCGGACAATTTCACCGTAGTCACCTTGATGACGGTCGGTGTTCTCGGCGATATCGCTGATCTGTCCGAGAAACTGCAAGACCGTGAGCGGGCTCCGCGAGTGCGCAAACCGCTCTCAGAGATTGTCATCCAAGGAGCCAGTTACTGAAGTTCCTTCTCGATGAGGTCAGCGAAAGACACGATGTCTTCCTCTGTCGTGTCAAAGGAACACATCCAGCGGACTTCACCCCGGGCGTGATCCCAGTCATAAAAGCGCACCTTCTGTCGAAGTCGCTCAGCCACAGCCAGGTCAATCATGGCGAAAACACCGTTTGACTCCGTGGGATAACTAAATTCCAGTCCGCTGATGCGGCCAGCGCTGATTCGCTCTTCGAGAGTGGAGCGCAAGAGTCGAGCCATGGCGTTTGCGTGTGTTGCCGAGCGCAGACCCACTGAGTCTTCCAGGAGCGCCAAGATTTGCGAGCTCACGAACCGCATTTTGCTGGGGAGCTGCATACTCATCTTCCGCAGGTACTTGATTCCCTCCACCGCTTCGGGGTTCAGCACCACGAGGGCTTCCGCACCCATGGCCCCATTCTTGGTGGCGCCCAGACTGAGGACATCGACACCCGCACGAGTGGTGAAGTCGGCGAAGGGAAGTCCCAGGCTGGCAGCGGCGTTGAAAAGTCGCGCGCCGTCCATGTGGACGAGCATCCCCTGCTCGTGTGCATAACTCGACACAGCGGCCACCTCCTCGGGGGTATAAACGGTCCCAACCTCGGTGCTTTGGGTAATCGACACCACGAGCGGCTGGGCGCGGTGTTCGTCACCGAAGCCAAAAGCCTGGGTCGCGATAAGTTCTGGTGTGAGCTTCCCTTCCTGAGGGGCAACGGGGTAGAGCTTCAACCCGCTCACTCTTTCTGGCGCACCACCTTCATCGGTGTGGATGTGCGCCGAGGTGCTGCAGATCACAGCACCCCACCGAGGCATCATCGAGGTCAGCGCGACAACATTCGCCCCGGTGCCGTTGAAGAGCGGAAACACTTCGGCTTGGGAACCGAAGGCTTCTTGGATTTTGGCCCCCAACGCGGCGGTGTAATCGTCACCGCCGTAGGCGACCTGGTGGCCACTGTTGGCCCTTTGGATGGCCGCCAATACCTCAGGCAGGATTCCGGAATAATTGTCGCTGGCGAAACCTCGCCAAGGGGATGAAGGAATAGTCACAGGGACATCTTCCCACTGTGGGGAAACCTTCTGCCAATGGACCAGACTGTGCGTTGTGAGCAACGTGGTCCTCGGGTTTGGAATTGTGGCCCTCGTCGTCGCCGCAGGTTATGTTGTTGGGCGCCTCAAGATTCTTGGCGAATCAGCTCTGGACGTATTGAGCAAGGCCGCCTTCTTCGTGTTTTCCCCCGCCTTGTTGTTCATTGTCTTGGGGGATGCCGACATTGGTCAGCTCTTTTCGAATCTGCTTCCTGTGTCAGCACTAGCTGTCGCGGGCAGTTTGCTGATGTATGTGGTGATTGCCAGGGCATTGTGGAAGCGAAACATCTCACAGCTGACGGTAGGAGCCCTAGCTTCCTCCTATGTCAATGCCAACAACATTGGCCTTCCCTTAGCGGTCTACATTCTCGGAGACCCGGCGGCGGCGGCACCGGTTCTGCTGCTCCAGCTCATCGTCCTGACGCCCATTGCGTTGACCATTCTCGATATCACCTCCAGCGGGAAGGTGTCTCTCAGGCGGATTCTCTCCCAACCCATCCGGAACCCGCTGATTATTGCTTCGGCTATGGGTGTGGTGATTTCCGCCCTGGATCTGAGAATTCCCGACATCGTTCACGAACCACTGGAACTTTTAGGGCAAGCCGCGGTGCCAACCCTGTTGTTTGCTTTGGGCTTATCTCTGGCGACCCAACGGTTGTGGGACGCGACAGACCAGAGACCCGATATCGCCCTGGCGACAGGGCTGAAGCTCGTGGTGATGCCCCTCATCGCGTGGGCCGCAGGAGCTTTTGTGTTTGAGCTTGACCCTGCCGCCCTGTTCACCGTTGTCATCCTTGCCGCGCTCCCCAGCGCGCAAAATGTCTTTAACTATGCCCAGCGCTATTCCGTGTCCATTGCGCTTGCCAGGGACTCTGTCGTCATCACCACCGTGTTGTCGCTCCCGGTCATGATGGTGATTGCACTGCTGCTCGCTCCGGTTTAGAACACCATCGGACGGTCATCGTCATCGCCGAGATCATCGATTTCCACCGATACGGGAACGTGATCACTGGGGCTCTCTTTGGTTCGTTCTTCTCGGTGGATGTTCACCTCCACCACTCGGTCAGTGATGTCAGAGGATCCGTAAAGAAAATCGATTCTCAGGCCGTGGTCTTTCGCGAACTTCCCCTGCTTGTAATCCCAGAAGGTGTAACCCTCGGGAATGCTGGGGCGGACGACGTCTGAGACCTTCGCGCGGGTCTGGAAAAATTCGAGCGCTTCCCGCTCAGGCAGTGAAGTGTGGGTTACGCCTGGTTCCCAGAAGATCGGATCCCCGACGTCTGAATCGAATGGCGCAACATTGAAATCACCGCCAATCACAAAAGGTAGGGAGCCTTCTCTCTCGCCGTAGTTCCCGTAGGCAGCGCCCAACGCCTTTAACCAGGAAACTTTGTAGGTCATGTGGGGGTCATCGAGACTTCGGCCGTTTGGCACATAGACCGAGCACAACCGAACACCTTCCACCGTTGCCGAGATGGCGCGGGCTTCTGCTGGTTGGTCTGCGGCAGGGTCTTTAGCAAACCCGGGCATACCGGCAAAGCCCTGCTCGCTGTCGGAGAGGGGAAGGCGAGACGCAATCCCCACGCCATTCCACTGATTCAGGCCGTAATGGGCGAGGTCGTATCCGGCCTCGGTGAAAGCCTCGAGCGGAAACTGGTCGTCGCGGCATTTGGTTTCTTGCATCAGCAGCACATCGATATCCTCGCGATGCAAAAAATCTACGACTAAGGGAAATCTGGTCCGGATGGAGTTCACGTTCCAGGTGGCAATCTTCACCCGTCCAGTTTAAGGCGCCCAGATAGACTAAAGACGTGTCCACGGCGAAACAGGAACTTATTGACCACATTTCCCGTGATGCCGTTCACCACGGTGATTTCACTCTGACCAGCGGCCAGAAAGCAACGTATTACGTTGACCTACGCCAGGTCAGCCTTGACCACCGGGTTGCGCCGCTGATTGGTGACGTGATGTTGCCTTTGATTGCAGAATTTGACCCCATCGATGCCGTCGGGGGTTTGACGATGGGGGCAGACCCCATCGCCTCGGCCATCATGCACCGCGGTCTTTCCCAGGGGCGCACCTACGATTCGTTCGTGGTGCGCAAAGAACCTAAGGACCATGGTCGCGGACGCCAGATTGAAGGACCTGACTTGGCTGGCAAACGCGTGATCATTGTCGAAGACACTTCCACCACGGGGGGGTCACCTCTGGCTGCTGCCCGGGTAGCTGAAGCCGCCGGAGCTGAGGTGGTAGCCGTGTGTGTTGTGGTCGATAGAGACACAGGGGCTTCCGCTGTGATTGAAGCCGCAGGTTACCCGTATCGTGCGGCACTCCACCTGTCCGACTTGGGTTTGTAGTGGACGATGAGCGATCACCGGAGGAGAAAGTTCCTCTGCGGGCGACAGCCCGCGGTCAAACCATCATCGTGGGGCTCTCGGTAGCGGCCACTTTTCTTTTTCTCGCGGCTGTCGTGGGTGCTTTTTTCGTGGGCCAATCGCTCGCCCCCGCTGCTGAAGTCGAACTGGCGGAGCCCCAAGCGCTCTCGTTCGAGCCAGCGCCCATTACTTTTCCTTCTCTCACCGGTGGACCTCAAAGCCCTGGTGCCTATGACTGGGATGAACTTCGCGGTGGGGAATGCTTGGCATCCTTTGATACGGCCTTTGCAGACGCATTTATGGTCGTGGGGTGTGACACCCCACATCCCGCGCAACTAGTGAGGACGGAGCTTCTCTCCCGCGATCGCACCGAGCTCTTCCCGGGTGACAGCGCGCTTGTTACTGAGGCAGAGGCCGTGTGTGAACTGGCGGAGATTATTGACCCGGTGGTGGTGTCGAAGTTTTCCCAGCTGGTCATAGACATGGCCTACCCGGTGAGCGCGGAGCAGTGGGATGCTGGCCAACGGGTTGTGTATTGCTTTATCCACAGCTCCAGCGGGGAAGTGTTCGAAGAGAGCCTGCTTGCTCAGAAGTAGGGGGTGAGGCGGGGGATCATGATGTCCAGGGCTGGTTGATGGGAATCCATCAGCACAAACTTTCGACCTAGTTCTGCGGCTGCATGCCCGGTTGAGCCGCTCCCGCCAAAGGGATCCAGCACCCAATCACCAGGGTTGCTAGAGGCCTGAATGATTCGACGCAGGATCCCCAGCGGTTTCTGGGTGGCGTATCCCGTTTTCTCTTTTCCGGTGGGGCTGACGATTGTGTGCCACCAGACATCGGTGGGCAGCTTGCCACGGGCTGCTTTTTCAGGACCCACCAGACCGGGAGCCATATAGGGCTCGCGGTCAATCGCTTCGGAGTTGAAAATATAGCGGGCAGGGTCTTTCACATAAACCAGGATGGTGTCGTGCTTGGTGGGCCACCGGGTTTTTGTTTTCCCGCCATAGTCATAAGCCCAAATAATTTCATTCAAGAAATGGTCGCGACCGAAGATGATGTCCAAGGCAACCTTCGCATAGTGGACCTCGCGCCAATCGAGGTGGACGTAGAGGGTCCCCTCTGGTTTCAACAACCGCCAGGCCTGTTCCAGTCGGGGGGCGAGGAAAGACCAGTAGTCGCCAAAGGAATCGTCGTAGCTGATCAGTTTTTCCACGGTCACGTCGTAGCGCTTGCCGCCAAATCCGCCCCGAGTTCCATCGCTAGCCTTCTGCACCTTGGTAGTCGTGCGGGTTTGGGTGCGACCGGTATTGAAGGGCGGATCCATGTAGCAGAGAGCGAAGGACTCATCGGGAAGACTTCTCATCAGCGGAAGGTTGTCTCCATGGAGGACGCGGTTGGGGCCCTCGGGAGACCACGATTTATGCGCCACCCCCACAGGGTACCGCTGGTGCCTAGGCTAGGGAGGTGACCTCTCCCACCCAACATCCCGAGACTTCTACCCATGGGGTCGGACCGTGGGTCGGGGACCTCCCTACCGATGCCCGGTATGACCCAGAGCTTCTTGTCGAGGGAGATTCCAGGAATGTGGTGGATGCATACCGGTATTGGACGATGGAAGCCATCGTCGCTGACTTAGACACCAAGAGGCACTCGTTTCATGTGGCAATCGAAAATTGGCAGCATGACATGAACATCGGCTCAATCGTTCGCACGGCAAACGCCTTCCTGGCCCATACCGTTCATATCGTCGGGCGGCGTCGGTGGAATAAGCGTGGTGCGATGGTGACCGATCGTTATCAGCACGTGCTTCATCATGAAACGATCGACGATTTACTGGCCTACGCCACAGAGCACGCATTGCCCATTGTTGCCATCGATAACGTTGAACGTTCCGTGGCCATTGAAAAGACCGTCCTGCCCACCCACTGCATCCTTCTGTTCGGGCAAGAAGGACCGGGGCTTTCCCCCGAAGCCCTCTCCGCAGCAGATGAGGTCGTGGAAATCACGCAGTACGGGTCAACTCGATCCCTCAATGCCAGCGCAGCGGCCGCGATTGTCATGCACCAGTGGGTAGTCCATCACGCTCCTCAAGGGTGAACGCGACAGGGCGGTGCACCCCTGCTGCCGGCGGATTTCGCTAGACTTCTTGGGTAAGGACGGCTTAACAAAGGACTCTTCATGCCCGCCGTTGTAATTGTCGGCGCCCAATGGGGCGATGAAGGCAAAGGCAAAGCGACAGACCTCATCGCGGACCGAATCGACTATGTCGTGAAGTTCAATGGCGGAAATAACGCTGGCCACACCGTTGTCATTGGTGATGAAAAATATGCGTTGCACCTGCTTCCTTCGGGAATCCTCACCAAGGGTGTTACCCCTGTCATTTCCAACGGGGTGGTTATCGACCCCGAGGTTCTCATGGAAGAGCTCGATGGACTCACCGCCCGAGGAATCGATGTGTCAAAGCTTGTGGTCAGCTCTCACGCGCACATCATCACGGCCTACCACCGCACGCTGGATCGCGTCACGGAGAGGTTCTTGGGCAAACGCCAAATCGGAACCACGGGCCGCGGCATCGGTCCCACCTACGCCGACAAAATCAACCGTGTGGGGATCCGCGTTCAGGATCTTTTTGATGAGGGGATTCTTCGTCAAAAAGTTGAAGGGGCGCTGGAGTCCAAGAATCACCTGCTGGTCAAGATTTATAACCGTCGCGCCATTGGTGTTGACGAGGTTGTAGAAGAACTTCTCTCGTATGCCGACCGGTTGCGTCCCATGGTTCAGGACACGGCGCTGCTCCTTCACCGCGCACTCGAAGAAGGTAAGACTGTTTTGTGTGAGGGCGGCCAGGCCACCATGTTGGACGTCGATCACGGCACGTACCCCTTCGTGACATCCTCCAATGCCACCTCCGGTGGAGCGAGCACCGGGACCGGTATCGCGCCGTGGCGTCTAGATAAAATCATCGGAATCGTGAAGGCCTACACAACCCGTGTGGGGTCAGGTCCGTTTCCGACCGAGCTTGATGATGAATTCGGTGAGTTTCTGCGCAATAACGGCCATGAATTTGGCACTACTACCGGCCGCCCACGACGATGTGGCTGGTATGACGCCCCGATTGCCAGGTATTCTGCCCGAATTAACGGCGTCACTGATTTTGTTTTGACGAAACTCGATGTGTTGACGGGGCTCGAAAAGATACCCGTCTGTGTGGCCTATGACGTGGAGGGAACTCGGGTGGAAGAAATCCCGTGGTCCCAGTCAGATTTCCACCACGCTAAACCCGTCTATGAATACTTCCCGGGCTGGAGTGAAGACATCACCGGTGTGCGGAAATTCGAAGACCTTCCCCAGAATGCTCAGGATTACGTTCTCGCCCTGGAGGCAATCAGCGGGTCCAGGATTTCTGCCATCGGTGTCGGACCCGGGCGCGACGCGATCGTCGCCCGCCATGATCTTCTGGGCTAGTCAGCACCTTCGCTTGCTCGATAGGGTCGGAGTATGAACACTTCCCTTCCTGCTGAGCTGGTGACCCTGCGCAAGAGCATCGACAACATTGATGCAGCACTGGTTCATCTCTTAGCCGAGCGCTTTAAGACCACCCAGCAGGTGGGGCGCCTGAAAGCTGAGCTGTCGATGCCGTCCTCTGATCCTGCGCGGGAGGCCGCTCAGCTCGCCCGTTTGCGTGAGCTTGCTCAGGGAGCCGACTTAGACCCAGCTTTTGCCGAAAAATTCTTGAGCTTCATTTTGGCCGAGGTAATTCAGCACCACGAAGAGTTAGCTGCTGGCGAGGGGTAGTTCCCGATAGAGATCGTGAGCGACTTCAACGAGTCGCTCAATCAGGGCTTCGTCCCGCTCCACCACGACAAATTTGGGCCCCGGCCAGCCAGGCACCATCTGCCCGCCCATGTTTTCCCGCAGCATCCAGCCAAAAACGCACGAGGTTGCACCGGTCACATGGAGCTGCCATTGGACTTGGCGTTGATAGTGGCCTGGCACAAAACGCCACTCACCCCAGTCCTTGCCGGTGGTTTTCACTTCAGCAATCATCTCGTGGGTGCTGGAAAGGCCATCGGGTGTTGCCATCTGCCATTTAGCGTCGCCATCGTCCTTGGCGATGAGCCAGTCGTTTCCCTGCAAATCAAACTGGGTGGCTAGTTTCTCGATCAGCGACTCTTCTTGTTCCCGACCAAAGCGCATGTAGTCGTTATCGGGAATGGAGCGCGGGTTCTTCATTTGCCCGACCTGTTCGCGAAATCCCGCCGGCGTTACCGCCTTGGAAACAGCGGTAGCAGTGACGCCACTTGCGCGAACCTGGAGCCAACGTTGGTAGTCGGATGAGGGAACAAGAAAACGTGAAGAATCAATCATGGGTTTTTCTACCGTACCCCGTGCCAGTGACCCTCAAGACGCGTTACCGAGACGGCTGGTAGCCCACTACAGGACCCAGGGCGTCAGGAATTGTCGAGCGGGTGATGCGGGAGAGCTCTTCTAGGGAGAAGGATCCCACCTCTGCAATTTCTAGCGCGCCAGAGGGCATCTCGGTTACGCCAATCCGGGTGACCGGGACTCCCCGTCCACGGCAGAGACCCTGGAACTTGACGTCGTCTTCGCGCGCAACAGAGACCACCATGCGCGCCACACTTTCCGAGAAGAGGATCTGGGTGAGGTCGAGTCCGGTGGTGTCCATCATCTCGCCTACCCACACCCTGGCTCCCACTCCGCGGCGGAGTACTCCTTCAGCGAGAGTAACCAGGAGCCCACCCGTCGAAACATCGTGGGCGCTCGTCACAATCCCATCGCGAGCAGCGGCAACCATGAGGCCTGCAAGAGCCTTCTCTGCTAGCAAATCAGGAATCGGGGGCATTCCGCCCAGGTGGTTGTGGAGGATCTGAGCCCACAGAGACCCATCGAGCTCTGCGCGTGTGTCACCCAGGAGGTAAAGGTTTTCGCCATCGTCTTGCCACCCGCTGGGAAGCCGGCGTTCGACCGTGTCAATAACCCCCATGACCGCGACAACGGGGGTGGGGAAGATCGCAGTGGTACCCGTTTGGTTATAGAGACTTACGTTCCCGCCAGTGACCGGAACTTCAAGTTCTAAACACCCATCAGCAAGACCGCCGACAGATTCCACAAATTGCCACATCACGTCGGGGTCTTCCGGGCTTCCAAAGTTTAGACAGTCACTGACGGCGACCGGGTTTGCCCCGGTTGCCGCGACGTTTCGATACGCCTCCGAGAGAGCTAGCTGCGCACCGCGATAGGGGTCGAGGTAGCTAAAGCGGGCGTTCGCATCTGTGGCCAGCGCCACACCGAGCCCGGACTCCTCGTCCACCCGGATCATGCCACCATCGTCGGGGAAGGATAAAGCGGTGTTTCCCAAGACGTATCGGTCGTACTGGTTTGTGATCCACTCCATGTTCGCGACGGAAGGCGAGGCAAGCACCCGAAGGATCTCTTCGCGAACCTTTTCGCGGTTTGTTGAGCGCGGAAGATCATCGGTGGTGTTCGCCTGGAGCGCGTCTAACCATGAGGGCCGGTGGTAGGGGCGTTCATACACCGGAGAGTCAATAGCGACGGTGGCGGGGTCAACATCGACAATGGTCTCGCCCCTCCAGTGAATGATCAGGCGGCCGGTGTCGGTTACGGTTCCCAAGACGCTGGCCTCCACCTCCCATTTTTCGATGATGGCCATGAAGCGCTCGAGCTTCTCGGGCGCCACAATCGCCATCATGCGCTCTTGACTTTCCGACATAAGAATTTCTTCCGCCGTGAGGGTCTCGTCACGAAGCAAAACCTCGTCGAGAGAAATTTCCATGCCCGAACCGCCATTTGCGGCAAGCTCCGAGGTTGCGCAGCTAATTCCTGCAGCGCCCAAATCTTGGATCCCTTCGACGACTTTGTCGGCGAAGAGCTCCAAACAGCATTCGATGAGCACTTTTTCTGCGAACGGATCGCCGACTTGAACGGCGGGGCGCTTGGTGGGCCCACCCTCGTCAAAGGTTTCACTGGCCAGGATCGATGCTCCACCGATTCCGTCCCCACCGGTTCGGGCGCCGAACAAGACAACTTTGTTCCCGGCGCCTGTGGCGCTGGCCAGGTGGAGATCCTCGTGGCGCAGAACTCCCACGGCGAGAGCGTTTACCAGAGGGTTTTGCTGATAAATCGGGTCGAACCAGGTTTCGCCGCCAATATTGGGCAACCCGAGGCAATTTCCATAAAAACTAATCCCACTCACAACGCCCGGTGCGACCCGAGCGGTGTCGGGATGGTGGAGATCACCAAAACGCAGGGCATCCATCACGGCAACAGGCCGCGCCCCCATCGAAATAATGTCGCGGACAATCCCCCCGACTCCGGTTGCGGCTCCCTGGAAGGGCTCAATGAAACTGGGGTGGTTGTGGCTTTCAATCTTGAAGGTGACTGCCCAGCCTTCACCCACATCGACCACACCGGCGTTTTCGCCCATGCCCACGAGGAGGTTTTTGGTCATCTCGGGGGTGACTTTTGCGCCAAATTGACGAAGGTGGATCTTGGAGGATTTATAGGAGCAGTGCTCGCTCCACATCACCGAATACATTGCCAATTCGCCGGAAGTGGGACGACGGCCGAGTATTTCTTTGATGAGGGCGTATTCGTTGTCCTTGAGGCCTAGCGCCTCATAGGGCTGGTCCTTTTCTGGTGTTGCCGCGGCATGGCTGACGCTGTCGAGGCTCACCCATTACCCCATTCCGTGGGCGAGCCGAGGGTGAGCAATACCGTGAGCAAAGCCCCCATGCCCACGACAATCAGCGCAAAAAACCATCCGGGGTGACCCACCCAGAAGCGCACCAAGCGGTCAAGGAAACCCGCCGGCGCAGGCTCGGTGGTGGCCATCGTTGCCCATTCACCCGCCAGCTTGTTCTTGCGCAGCAACCACTGGTCCAGGGGAACGGTGGCAAAGGGAACGATCGCCATCACCACAGCAACCACAGTGAGGCCTAGACCCCAGCGGAGGTTGATGCCAATGACCAAAGCGGTCAGGCCATAGGCGAGGAAGACGATTCCGTGGGAGAGTCCCGCGACAAAAAACATCTCGCCTTCGTAGCTAAACCCATATCGGGCAATCATGGCGGTGATGAGTCCTGCCCACGTCACCATCTCTGCGGTGGCGAGCACCTGATAAAAACGCGCCGGGGTTTTCGTCATGCTGCGATCACCTGCTGGAGGAGCGATTCGAACATGACCAGACCGTCGGTACCTGATTTCATTGCGTGCGCGGTGTCGGGACCAAAACCCGATTCAACAGCGTGTTCCGGGTGCGGCATCAGCCCCACTACTTTGCCGGTGTCGCTGCGGAGCCCCGCGATGTCGTGGAGAGATCCGTTGGGGTTCACGCCCACGTAGCGGAAGGCGACTAGGTTTTCTCCCTCAATCCGCTTCAACGTTTCGTCATCGGCGATGAAGCCGCCTTCACCGTTTTTCAGCGGGATTGTGATTTCCTGTCCTTCGCGGTAGCCACTAGTCCAGGGGGTGTCCGTGTTTTCCACCCGAAGCTTTTGGTCGCGGCAAATGAAGTCCCCATGGTCGTTGCGAATCAGACCACCCGGCAGCAACCCGGTTTCGACGAGCATCTGAAAGCCGTTGCAGATACCTAGCACGGGCATCCCCTTGTGGGCGGCCTCAATAACTTCGGCCATGATCGGCGAGTGTGCGGCGATTGCCCCACAACGGAGGTAGTCCCCGTAGCTGAAGCCACCGGGCAACACGAGAGCGTCGACGCCGTGAAGGTCATGTTCCCCGTGCCACAGCGCTACGGGATCGCCACCAGCGAGACGGATGGCCCGGAGAGCATCACGGTCATCAAGCGAACCGGGAAAAGTGACGACCCCGACCTTCATGCCGGGGAGTCCTCCACTCGAATATCGACAATGTCCTCAATCACGCCGTTGGAGAGCAAATCCTCAGCCACCGTCTTGGCTTTTTCACGATGAGCGGCAGTGGCGTCACCCTCTACGTGGAGTTCGAATCTTTTCCCAATGCGAACTTCATGGAAGTCGCTCATTCCTTGGCGGTGAAATGCACCCAGTACTGCTTTCCCCGCGGGGTCAAGCAATTCCTTCTTCGGCATCACCTCGATGACAATGATGGCCATTTCTCACGCTCCCGGGATGGAATTTTCTCAGTATTAGCCCAGTCTATCGCCGGGTCAGATGAGCGAGTGCTCCACGCTGGAGAGCGTCCGTCAGTGCAAATCGAGCCCAGTCTCGATAGCCGGTAGTGCTGGGGTGGAATCCGTCGGGGGCAAAAAACCCATCACTATATTTCGACGGTGGAGGCGACATGAGGGCGAAGGGCCTGGCTTCAATGAGTGGACGAAGCGAGCGCTCGATTGCTTGGGCATGGGCATAGAGCAAACCACGCAGGGGTTGTGGAAGCGTGGGGAACTGGTTGAACGCCGGTAACGAAGAAAACAACATTGTTGCCTCCGGGTGGGCAGCATGTAGCGCGTCGGTGAGTCGTTCGAATCTCGAAATCGTCGCTCCAAGGGGTTTGAGGTCCTTGGCATCATTGGCACCAAGAGAGACGAAGATGACGCTGGCACTTGCCCCCGGCGCTTCGGCCAGAAACTGGGCGAGGATGTCTTTCGACGTCGCGCCGGATTCGCCCACCGATCGCCACGACACCCCCCGACCAAAGTGGTCATGGAGCGCCTGGGAAAACTGCGGGATTAAACCCAGTGCTGCGTCGTTAACTCCAACCCCGACCACCGTGGAGTCACCCACACCGAGCACATGAATCGGATCGGGCCCCTCGAGCGAACCATCCCAGGGCCCAGG
>FLOH01001160.1_pt1 | contig 42931 bp, 70 predicted proteins | sample 756751 | NCBI WGS metagenome assembly FLOH01 (sample SAMEA4026879, study PRJEB14308) | marine metagenome | biome: coastal water; material: water | depth 74 m
AGGTAAAGGCGGAGATGTTTACCAAAGAATATTTGGAAAATTTGGTAAAGGTATGAAAAAATTTTATACAGCTGCAGCCGACACATATGTAGCAGAAGATGATATTTGGAAAGTGTTTGTTTTTTTAGGAGACCTTGATTCATATACCAATGCATATAAATCTGCACTAGCAAAAGGTTTGATTAAAACAATGCCTAGTAATTTAACCATTATGAAACAAGCGGCAGCTAATGTTAGAAACTATATGCCAAATTATAATTATGTAGGAACATTTGGTCAAGGAATAAGAAGATCTCCGTTAGGTACTTTCATAGCGTGGCCAATAGAAGTTAGTAGAGTAGGATATAACTTAATTGATATTGGTATTAAAGAAGCTACAAATCCTGTCCTTAGAGAAATTGGTTTAAAAAGATTAGCTTCAGCAGGTGTTACGATTGGTGTAGCTGTTCCTACAATTTCAGAAATTATGAGAAATCTTTATGGGTTTTCAAAAGAAAAACTTGCAGCAGTAAGAGAATTTGCACCTTTTTATTCAAAAAGTTCAATTATATTTGCTTATAAAGATCAAGAAACGGGTGATCTTAAAATGATAGATGGCACAGGTTTATTTGTTTACGATACATTAACTAATCCTGTTCAAGCTTTAATAGCATCTGTAGAAGAACAAAGAACATTTAGACCTGATGAACCTTTAGCCCCAGCAATATATGAAGGTATAGTAAATGGTATAGGTAGATATATGAGACCATTTGTTGAACCATCAATATGGTATGCAACTATGTTAGATATATTAGTTAGAGATGGTCAAACAAAAGAAGGATATAGAATATGGAACCAAGAAGCTCCTCTTGGAGAAAAAGTTAAAAAAGCAACTTTATATACTTTAGAAGCTACAGCACCTGGTGGTTTTCAACAATTCAACAGATTAAGAAAAGGTATTCAAGGAGTGCCTGGTAAAAGAGGAGAAGAGTATGATGCGGGTGACGAGATTGCAGGTTTTTATGGTTTAAGAGGAATTAAAATAGATCCATTAAAACAAATGGATTTTAAAATAAATGACTATAAAAAATCAGTACGAAACGCCAGAAGTTTGTTTACAGCTGATATTGGTAAAGGTGGACCAGTAGAACCTAACTTTGTTATTGAAAGATTTTACATAGCTAATCAACAAAAATTTAAAGCTATGAAAAACCAAAAACAGGTTATAGATGCTGCTCAGTTGTTAGATGTTAATGATAGAGATTTGTTTTTAAAATATAAAGAACGAGGAGAAAATAAAGATTATAATTTTATGAGAAGAAACTTTTATAATCCGTATGATATAAGTAGAGCTACAAAAAAAGATATTAGAGAACAAAGACAAGCATTAGAAGAAAATTTTAGTATATTAAACTTACCTCCTGAAATAGACACAAATGTACTAAGAATATTATATGATATGAAAAGAGATATGATGAACATACCTTTACAAGGTTCTTTTCAAGAATATATAAAACTTGAAAACTATTTAATTCCAGATCAAAGATCTTCATTACCTACTAATGTATCGCCATTGCCAGAGCAACCAATGCCTAACCAACAAATAGTTCAAACACCACAACCAATGCAACAAGGTTTAACAGTAACTGAAAACGGGTTGTTAACAGATGAAGAAAAAGCTATAAGATTAAGACAACGAGGATTAGCATAATGAACCCATTAGTAAATTTACTTTTAAAATCAATAGCTGGAAAAGCTTTTCAACAAGCACCAGAAGGTAGTGCTTTTAATTTTATGGGAACTCAAATGGAAAGATATGACCCAATATCAGGAATGTATAATTTATTAAAAAATGCTCCAGTAATAGGAGAAAAAATACAAGGATTTAAAAGTGCTGTAGCACCAATGCCTTATGGTACTTCTCAAAAACAATATAATGAATATCAAGGAATAGTTGATTCATCTTCTGGATTAGGTTCATTTGGAGATTTAATTTCTGGAATTTATGGTGAGGGTGGAGTTATGCAAGGATATAATCCTGTGTCTGCTTTTGGTAGAGGACCTGTTGGAGCAATAGAAAATAGAATCTCAAGTATTATGAATAGAACAGCTCCTATGACAGACTTTGCAAGAAATCAAATTTGGAGTCTTTATGATGCCAGAGATCAACTTGTAGGCGGTCAAGGTATTAATGCTGTAACTAGACCAGGAACATATGCATATGATGATGTTACAATAGGTGGTAGCGGAACTGGCGGAGATGGTGGATCAAGTAGTTCGTCAGACAATTTTAGTAGTCAAGGTTTTGGATCAGAAGGAAACACTAGTGTTTCTACAGACTTTGGAAGTTTTGACTTTAGTAGGGATTAATATGGCTAGAAAATCTGCACTAGAAAAAATTGAATATCACGAAAAGATTTGCAGAATAATGCAAAAGCAAACCTTTGCAGAAATTAAAGAATTAAAAAATCAAGTTAGAAGAATGGAATGGATATTAATAGTTATTGGTGTTTTCTTAGTAATGGAATTTGATAGCGCAAAAACTTTTCTTAAAACAATACTTGAAATATTTAATTAAACAATTATATATGCTGCAGGTGCACAATAACGTGGCCTATTAAACTTGCTTAAATATAAGGAGAATAATATGACAGCATTAGACATAATCAATAAGTTCAATAAAGAAGTTTGGAATCATTCAGACAAAATGTTTGGTGATGCATTTGACTCTATCTTTGATAGTTGGTCAAAAGCACAATCGTTTCCATTTTACAATGTAGTAAAATACGGAAAAGGTGAGTACGGCATTGAGTTAGGACTTGCAGGTTTCAACAAGAAAAATGTTAAAGTTCAATACAAAGATGGTGTATTAACTGTTTCTGGTCAAGTAGAAGACAAAGAAAAAGACTACATTGAAAAAGGTTTAGCAGCTAGAAAATTCTTCAAACAGTTTGCTTTGCACGATAAAGCAGTTGTTAATGATGCTAGTATGGAAGATGGTGTATTAACAGTGAAGTTAGGTGTTAATGAACCAGAAGAAATCAAACCAATTGATATAACTATTAAATAATTATATCCACTCTTTAAGTTCTTCGCCCATTACTTCTGTGGCGATGTTAACTTTTTTACGAAGGGACTGTACGATTTTATCATCTACAGTTCCTTCAGCAATGATATCAATATAAGTCATAGGTTTTTCTTGACCAATACGATCAATTCTTGCTTCAGATTGTTGACGTTTTTCTAAATCATATCCATTAGAATAATAAATCATAGTAGACGCACCAGTTAAGGTAATTCCATAACCACCTGTTTGTGGTGTGCCTACTATGAATCTTACAGAGGAATCTTTATCTTGAATTTTTGTAATTGCTTTTTGTCTATCATCTGTAGAAGTATCACCATAATAAGTTACTACAGAATTCTCACCGTATTTTTTTGATATAGCTTCAACAATTTTTTTAATGTCATATCTATAATGAGCCCAGATGACAGCCTTACCCTCTACTTCTTCTAATATTTCCATTAATTGATCTATACGATTATTTTTTATTTCCTGAACATCACCATCATCGGACGTAAAATGACCACAAGTAATTTGATGCAATCGCATTAATTGAGTTATAACAGTTGCTGTTGAAACCATTTTACCATTTAAGAATGCAATGGCTTTTTCTTTCATAGTTTTATAAACTTTTTTCTGTTCGTCAGATAATTCAATAATACGTTTAGTATAAGTTTTAGGTGGTAAATCTAAACAATCATCTTTTAATACACGATAAGAAAATGGTTTTACTTTTTCAGATAGCTCACCTAAATTTCTATAACCAACAACTATTTCAACTTGTCTACCTGATACATTTATTTTTCTACAAACTGCATATCTAGTTCTAAATGCATAGTAAGATGATTGATTTAATAACCAAGAATCGAGAAACTGGCATTGAGAAAATAAATCTAAAGGTGATTTAGTTACAGGAGAACCCGTAAGTATTCTTCTAAATTTAGATAAAGGTTTTAAAGATAAAATACTTTTAGTTCTTTTAGCATTTGGATTTTTTATTGTAGTTGATTCATCAATACTTATTAATGCATTGTGACAAGATAAAAATTTATGTGCGAACAAAACACCTTTTTTAGTAGAGAAAGCTTCAACATTCATAATTAAAATATGAAGTTCCGCGCCTGTGCTAAATAAAGGTTTTAAATCTTTAGCATTAGGATCAGTTCTCCATAAACCTACTTTTTTTTCTATGTAGTCAGGCATATGGCTTGGTATTTCAGAGTCAAACCAATTTTTATAAACACCTTTAGGTGCTATAATTAATGCGCCATTAATTTTGCCAGCATTAAAAAGCATAGCAATATTGTCAATAAGTACTTTAGATTTACCTGTTCCCATCTCCATAAAGTATGCAAATACTTCTTTATTCCAAGACATTTCTAATGCTTTAGATTGATGAGCAAAAGGTTTGCTTTTAAATTTATAATTCATATTTAATCTTGCTTTCTATTGTAAAGATATACATTATATGATATAAGTTGTCAATGCAAGAAAGTTTAAGTTATAAAGACATAAAAGATTCGCAACCAACAGTATATGTAATACAAGATATACCTGGTACAAAAATAGGTACACCTAAAATAAATATAATTGGTGCGACCCAATATGGACAGTTAAAAGTTTTACTTCCTGAAAATTCACAAATAATTTTAAGTCCAAATTATGTTGTCTCAACATTAAATGTTAAATTAAAAAATTATACATCTAAAGATTATTTACTACTTACAGGCGATCCTGCAATAATTGGAGTTGCGTGTTCTATTGTTTCTGATATAACTAATGGCAAATTTAATTTATTAAAATGGGACAAGCAAGAAAGAAGGTACTACCCTGTTGAAATTGATTTATATAAAAAAACTGAGACAAGCCCTTGACAATATTATTTTAAGGGACTATATTAGAAAGAATAGAAAGCAAAAAAAGGAGACATATGAGTATAGATTTTGAAAATGATAGAATGCAATCAGTTGAGCAAATTGATTCCGCAAAAAAATTATCAGATAAAATTATTGAACTAAAAGATTTAGAAGACGAAATTGCAAATGCAGAAGAGTCTGTAAAAAAATTAAAAGAAAAAGCATTACATTTATCAGCAATAGAAATTCCTGCAATGATGGATGAAATGCAAATTACAAAATTAAAGCTGAGAGATGGCGAATCGGTAGAAGTCAAAAAAGTCTACGGCGCATCTATTCCAAAAGATCAACAGGAAGCAGCTTTTGAATGGCTTCGTAACAACGGTCTGGGTGATATTATCAAAAATGATATCACTGTTACCTTTGGTCGTGGCGAAGATAACAAGGCGGCAGAATATGCTTTCCTTGCACGAGGTCAAGGATTTGAACCTGTCCAGAAAATTGGAGTAAATCCTATGACACTCAAGGCACTGGTCAGGGAACGACTTGAATCTGGGCAAGACGTTCCTGCTGACCTATTTAAACCGTTTGCAGGTAACCAAACAAAAATCACAAGGAGATAAACGATGAGCGATACGAGAAACGCGATGACACAAAAGAAAGCCGCAGGGCTTCCATCAGCTTCATTATTTGAAGAAGATGCACAACTAGGTTTTGAAAATGTGAGGACAGAATCACTGGCTCCACCTATTTTAAAACTTTTACAAAACGGTTCAGCGGAAGCACAAAAACGTAATCAAAATTACGTAGAAGGTGCAGAACCTGGAATGTTTTTAAATACTGTTACGAAACAGTTATACGGTGGTGACAAAGGAATAAATGTAATTCCTTGTTACTATAAATTGGAATACCAAGAATGGTCCGACTATGGAACAGGTTCTGGTAGACCAGAAATGATTTATCCTGATACGTCAGACATTTTAGATAAGACTACTAAAGGTCCTGATGGTAAAGATAGATTACAAAACGGTAACTACATATTAACTGTGGGACAACATTTTGTAATTATCTTAGGAGAAAAAATTTCTGAAACTGCAATGATATCTATGAGTTCATCTCAAGGTAAGATTAGCAGAAAGTGGAATTCCATGATGAAGTCTATTGTTTTAGATGGTAAAAATGGATCTTATACTCCACCTTCATTCAGCCATATTTATAAATTATCTTCTGTATTAAATACAGGAAAAGGTAATCAGTGGTATGGATGGAATGTAGCAAAGGTTGGTCCAGTTGAGGACGCAGCTATGTATGATAGAGCTAAGAAGCTTTACACAAGCTTTGCTAATAGAAGTTAATATCTTTTTGGGGAAGAGAAATCCTCTTCCCCATACTAACAGTATAAATACAGGGCATGACAGACATAAAAAAATTTAAGAATATTTTTGAGGGATCAGAAAGCGCATATGGTCAAACTCGTAAAACAGAAGAGTATGATGAACGAGGCAAACATAAGACAAAATCATTTATAACTAAACAAGCACCAACAGATAAGATGTGGCAAGACCACCTACAAGGTGTTGATCCTGCACTAGGAATTATTCCAATCAATGCAGACAACAAATGTAAATGGGCCTGTATAGACATAGATATTTACAGTTTAGATCATAAAAAATTAATAGATAAAATTAACACAAAAAAATTTCCACTAACAGTTTTTAGATCTAAGTCAGGAGGTGCACACGTATTTTTATTTGCAAAAGAATTTGTACCTGCAGCAATACTAAGAAATAAATTAAAAGATATAGCTTCCACATTAGGTTATGCTAGAGCAGAAATATTTCCAAAACAAAATCAAGTTAAAACAGAAAGAGGAGACACAGGTAGTTTTTTAAACTTACCTTATCACAATGTAGATCAAACATTACGTTATGCATTTAAGTCAGATGGAACTGCAATGAACATAAATGAATTTTTTGATCACTATGAAAAGATTGCATTATCAGAACAAGATTTATTACAAATTAAAGTTATAGAAGATAAAGAAAATGATCTATTAAAAGGTTCTCCACCTTGTTTAAAGATGTTGTCAGAAAGAGGAATACCAAATGGTATGAGAAATAATGCGATGTATAACTTTGGTGTGTACGTAAAAAAAAGATTTCCAGATAGTTGGGACACAGAAATTTTTGAATATAATAAAAAATTTTGTCAACCACCATTAGATAAAAAAGAGATGGATGACTTGATTAAATCCATCAATGGTAAAGATTATCAATACAAATGTAAAGACGAACCTATTGCATCTTTTTGCAACTCTAAACTATGTGTAAAACAAGAGTTTGGTGTGGGTGATGACTTTAGTCCTGGCTTAGAAATAAAAGAAATAAGAAAATATACATCTAATCCGCCTATCTATTATGTAACTATTGGTGAGGATATGGTTGAGGTAAGTTCAGCAGAATTGCATGACCCTGATAAATTTTCATTAAAATGTGTAGAACAAATTAATCAAGCAATGTTGCCTATAGCTAAATTAGTTTGGAGAAAACAACTTAATAAATTATTACAAACTGCTACGCCTATCGAAGCACCAGAATCCATAAAAACAGAGGTGCAGTTTAAAGAATTACTTACAGAGTATGTGTCTAGAGCACCAGGTAAAAAGAAAGAAGATATTAGAAGAAATATTGCATTTACAGAAAATGGAAAAACTTATTTTAAATTTAAAGGTTTTTGGAGTTTTTTAAATAAAAGTAAATCTTGGAATATTAAACACGAGAACACAATGAAGATGTTACAAGATATCTTTGGTGCAAAAGAAACTCAAACTATATTAGATGGTAAAAACACAAGACACCTAGTTATTGATGCAGTTGAGGTAGACAGACCACCAGTAAGAAAAGAAAAAATGAAAGAGGCTCCATTTGCTTAGAACAATTATTCCTGGACCACCAGGAACAGGTAAGACATTTACTTTGACTAAATATTTAAACAAGGAACTGACGGAATACAAAACAGATCCTAAGAGAATTGTTTACATATCATTTAGTAATGCTGCAGCTCAAGAAGCACAAAGAAGAATATCAGATAAGTTATATCACATAGGTACAATGCATTCTTTAGGTAGTAATGAATTAGGAATTAATACAAACACGCAATTATTAAAAGGAAACAAATGGAATGGTTTTAAAAATTATTCTACTTATTGTAGAGATTTATCCTTTGAAGCAAGAACAAATGAATTTGGTTATGTAGAATACATAAATCCACATATGAAAATTATAGAATATGCTAGGTCCCGTAAGTTAGATATACAAGAAGCATCAATACAATTAGAAATGTATCAAACAGTTGAAACAAGTTTAACTGAACAGATAGAAGAAGATTTAAAAGTTTATAAAGAAAATACAGGTATGGTTGAATACTACGATATGATTTCAAAGTTTGTTGAGAAGGAAAAATGCCCACTTCTTGACGTTGTGTTTCTAGACGAAGCACAAGATCTAAGTCCTTTGCAATGGGATATGTTCTTTTACATAGAAAGTAAATGCAGCAGATCTTATATTGCAGGGGACGATGATCAAACCATCTATACATTTCAAGGAGCGGATCCTAAGATATTTATAAATTTAAAAAGAAACTTTGATCCACAAATAAAATCTAGAAGAGTACCTAAAGTAATACATAAACTAGCTGAGTCTATCTTTCCTTATATGACGGAGAGACTAGATAAGAAATGGGAACCTATAGATGCTGAAGGCAAGATTTATTACGATGCTGCATTTGAAGATATAGATTTTACTACAGGTGAATGGATGGTGTTAGCTAGAACTAATAAAATGTTAGAACCTTTGATGGAACATTTTTATAATTTAAATTTAAGATTTGATTCTAAGATACAAAAATTATTACCTAGTGATATGTTAAATGCATATAGAGTTTGGCAAAGATTGAATCAAGATGCTAGAGTAAGTAAGGATGATGTCAAAGACTTGTGGCAATATCTTAGCACCGAGCGGCACGTAGCGAGAGGCTTTAAGAATGAAAAGAAACTAGAGTCCATTACCTCGGTTAATATGCAAGAACTTAGAAAACATTACGGGTTGCGAGCGACGGGGAGCTGGGAGCATTTAAATTTTCCAGAAGAAAGCAAGGTTTATATAAAAAATTTATTAGAATCAGGAGATGATCTAATGAAGAAAGCAAAAATAAAAGTATCTACAATACATAGTGTAAAAGGAGAAGAAGCAGAAAATGTTGTTTTATTTACAGACATTGAAAGAATCATATATGAATCAGCATTAAAAAATCCTGATCCTGAACACAGAACGTTTTTTGTAGGTATAACAAGAGCAAAAGAAAAACTGTATTTACCGCAGGTAACATCAGAATATCAATACAACATAGGAGCACCAATAGTATGACAAATAAAAAAATGTTTGAAGAAGTATTTCCACAAGAAAAGCAGGTAGGCGGAAATCACTATAAATATTTTCGTTTTCAGCCATATGAATTTATTTCAAAAAATAATCTTTCGTTCTTTCAGGGAAACGTTGTGAAGTACGTTTGTAGATATAAGGATAAAAATGGAATAGAAGATTTAAAAAAAATAATTCATTATTGTGAACTAGAAATATTAAAGCTTAAAGATGATAAACGTTAAATGCGTTGTTTGTAAAAAGAAAAATATTGCATTCAACTATAGCTATATGTGTAAAAAATGTTATAAAAAGAATAATAAAAAGAAATAATGTATAAACTTTGTTTGATCGACATAACTTTAATTATGGCAATTTGTTTGGCATATTATATTTTAGGAGTATAAATGATTTTTGAAGCAGCCACTGAATGGAATTGTCCTGAAACTTTTCCAGATTTAAAAGATGCAAAGTATATTGCAATCGACTTAGAAACAAAAGATCTTGATTTAAAATCAAGAGGGTCTGGTGCCATACAAGGTAGAGGAGAGATCGTAGGTATTGCTGTAGCCGTTGATGGATGGTCAGGTTATTATCCAATAGCACATGAAGGTGGCGGTAACCTAGATAAAAGAATTGTACTTGAGTGGTTTAAAAAAGTTTGTGCAACAGATGCAATAAAAATATTTCATAACGCAATGTATGATGTCTGTTGGATTAAATCATATGGAATACAATTAAATGGTCATATCATTGATACGATGGTTATGGCATCATTGATTGATGAAAACAGAATTTGGTATTCATTAAACAGTGTATCGTTTGATTATCTTGGAGAAGTTAAAGATGAAAAAGCTTTGAAAGAAGCAGCAGACTCCTGGGGCATAGATGCTAAAAAAGAAATGTACAAACTACCTGCAATGTATGTAGGTAATTATGCAGAAAAAGATGCTGAACTTACATTAGAATTATTTAAAACATTATCTAGAGAAATAAAAAAACAAAACTTAACAAATATATTTGATTTAGAAACACAGTTGTTTCCTTGTTTAATTGATATGAAGTTTAAAGGCGTACGTGTTGACGTTCAAAAAGCTCATGAATTAAAGAAAAAATTAAGCACAGAAGAAGAAAACTTAATCCAAGAAATAAAAAAAGAAACAGGCATAGAAACTCAAATATGGGCAGCAAGAAGCATTGCAGAAGTATTTCAAAAACTTTCTTTACCTTATGAAACCACAGAGAAAACGGGTGCGCCATCATTTACTAAAAACTTCCTTTCAACACATGCAAATCCATTAGTTAAGAAAATAGCAAAAGCCAGAGAATTAAACAAGGCCCATACTACATTTATAGATACTATACTAAAACACGAACATAGAGGTAGAATACACGCAGATATTAATCCAATTAGATCAGACACAGGTGGTACTGTAACAGGTAGATTTAGTTATTCTAATCCAAATTTACAGCAGATACCTGCAAGAAATAAAGAACTAGGTCCATTGATAAGATCTTTATTTTTACCTGAAGTTGACCACAAATGGGGTTGCTTTGACTACTCACAACAAGAACCAAGACTAGTTGTGCACTATGCAGCTACAACAGAACCTATTTCTTTTGATCAATCAGTAACAAAAATTGTAGAAAAATTTAAAGATAACTCAGTAGACTTTCACCAAACAGTTGCTGATATGGCAAAAATTTCTAGAACACAAGCTAAGGTAATTAACTTAGGATTGTTTTATGGAATGGGAAAAGCAAAATTACAAGCTGAATTAGGTTTACAAACTAAAGCAGAAGCAGAAGAATTATTTAATCAGTATCACGAGAATGTACCTTTTGTTAGAGAGCTAATGAATTCAACTTCTAAACACGCACAAACATCTGGATCAATAGGAACATTACTTGGTAGAAGATGTAGATTTGATAAATGGGAACCAAATCAATTTGGTATGCATAAAGCTATGTCATTTGAAGAAGCTGAAAGAACTTATGGAAGAGGAAGAATAAGAAGAGCCTATACATACAAAGCATTAAATAAATTAATCCAAGGATCTGCTGCTGATATGACTAAGAAAGCAATGCTAGATTTATATAAAGAAGGAATCATACCACATATACAAATACACGACGAATTAGATATATCAATTCAATCGGATGATCAGGTTAAAAAAATCATTGAGATTATGGAAAATGCTGTTACACTAGTAGTCCCTAACAAAGTAGATTACGAATCAGGAAATACTTGGGGAGATATTAATGGATAATAATGGCTTATTTAAATGCGAACACACCACCAATATATTGTCAGATTCGTAGAGAATATCTTTATGACCTTAAAAAACATCACGGAGAAGTGCAAGACGCTATCATCTTTGGGCTTTCGGCGATCTCAGGTCGTGCTATTCTTTTTCACGCAATTATGGAAAATGGTGCGGTCTTCTATCGTTTACCAATATCTGCGTTTATACAGAAAGGTTTTGACCCAAAGAACGTTCCTATCCGTAGACTGGACGAACTGGAGTTATGGAATTCTTTTAGTTATTATCCTGCTGTTACTCATTGGAGCCTTTTAGGTCCTTCTAATGGAAAATATATAGGCAAAGATAAAAAGTGGCATCACGGTAAGTATTTATTTACTGTTGACTTTGCACATCCCGAGAGTAATATACTCGACACTGATCATTCAGAAATTCCGCACGAACACAAGTGCGCACACATAATGGCCTTAGATGATGGCAATTATGCAGCTCAACCAAACAATCGAATAATATGGAACATTCCTTCGTTTACAGTGAAGGATGACATTCCTGATTGGAAAGTTCAAACGAGTGAATGGAACGTTGAAGACACAAGTAAATGGAGAACCGAAGATACGGATAACTTCTTTTACGAAATTGAGGAGAAAAAAAATGATTAACTGGTTTAAAAAACAATGGCAAAAATTTATAGACTGGGTCTTTAAAGGCTTTTATAAATAATGGAAACCCTAGGAATAGTTATTGTAATTATAGGTGTTTTGATATATTTGGCGTTGAATGAAACTAATTAAAAAAATTATTTGTAAAATATTTGGCATTAAACAATGCCAGTGTCCTGATGAAGACTAACTTATTAGTACATAAACATTTAATTGTGCGCGCCGAATCCAAACGTCCTCCAAAGGACGAAGAACATATTGTAGATTGGATGAGAGATTTTGTAGATTCAATAGGAATGAAAGTATTAATGGGACCATATGCAAAATATTTAGACATACCTGGCAACAAAGGTTTAACAGTTGCAGCAATCATAGAAACTTCACACATCGTAATGCATACTTGGGATGAACTTGTTCCTGCATTAATACAATTTGATGTTTATTCTTGTGGTGAATTTGATGAGAATGACATATGTAAAAAAATATCAAAAGACTTCGAATTAACAAAAATTGAGTATAAATATTTAAACCGTGAGACTGGACTTATGGACATCTCTGATGGTATACTTAATTATAGAAAATGAAACTTGAAACAAAGATCGTAAGTGGTGAATGTCCTTCCTGTAAAGAGCTCACAATGTTAGTAGAAGTTGATGAGCATTTTTTTAGATGCATAACTTGTGGTGAAGATTTAGAACAAAAAATTAATGGCGTCATAAAATATATGAAAGCTGATAAAAATACAGAGATGCGTTTAAGATTAGACATAGATTAAGATGGCTAGAAAAAAGGCAAACATCAGTGCTATAACTTTCATAAAAGAATTTCCAAGAAAACGTCCAGGCAGACACGCCAAATCATATAATAAAAAATTACCGAAAAGAAAAAATCAGAGAGGACAGGGTGTTTGAGATTGCATCTTACAAAGGATTAGTCATTGCACTCATACTTGCTAACGGTGAATTATTAAAGATAGAATTGTTTGACGATACGTGTGCGGAATTTTGGGATAAAAATGTTACCGTTCACGAAAAAAAAATTAAATTACCAAAACAAAATCATTATTATCATAAATTTAAAGATAAGATTGTTGTTGGTTATCATTGTAGTGATAAAGACCCATTTTGAACGTACCTATCCTCAAAGGGAAATTAAAGGGGATAGGTAATTAAGGTGAGAAATTGACAACAATATAACATATTATTGCCACAATTGTCAAATGGATTCTTGTTCTTTACAGTAAAAATTAACTAATAATTTGTTTTGATTTACTTCTTCAACGCCTATTTCCCTAATGGCACCCATAGCATTGATAAAACCTGCAGTTGCACAGTCATAATGATCTTTGTACATACCCATCTCAACAGGTTGAGTACATTGTTGCGTAATTACAGAACATATTTGAATGACTAATAAAAATTTCATTTTAGACTTGACTGTTAGAAGTTAAAGTCCTATATATAGGATAATAAAATAAACAATGAAAGGGTATATTAAATGACTGATTTTAGCAAGTATAAAAACATAACGGTCGACAACGAAACGTACACCACAGTCACAAAATTACAAACTAAAATGACACCTGATGTCAAATTAAGTCGTAGTCAAGTGATTAAAACTTTAGTGAAAGAGAAAGCGAGAAAACTAAATGGAAAATTTCTTAAAGACTGAAGAAACAGAAATAGTCTTGCCAGAACAAAAACTTTGGCAAGCCGTCCTTTATCAATCAATTCATGATTCAGTATTTGGCGATTACAAAAGTGTATCTACTGCACGTGAAAAGGAAGAAGCAAAGGAATGGTTAAACATAGACAATGAAGGATTTAAGGAAGTATGCGAAAACGCAGGTTTCAATCCTCATTTTGTTTATAAATTAATAATTAAATTTATGAAAGGAAAAGTAAAAACAAATGTCAGGTAAAATGGTCTGTCCTAAATGTGATGGAAATGGTTATCGTATAATTTACAAAGATGCTAGTTGGCAGGAAAAAACTCCTATTGATTGTAGCTATTGTAATAATCAAGGAGAAGTTGAAATAACGGAGCAAGAGATAAATGACTTACTTCGTAATACTAATTTTACGAAACAATGAAAGAAATTATTTTTAATTTGTTAATGATAATATTATTTTTATTTGCTTTGTTAATGTTTGGATTAATATATCTAATAGATGCACTTCCGTTTAACCTAACTAAAAAAAGTTTTGATCCCATTTATGCGTTTTTAGAAAAATGGTCCTCGAAGATGAATAGTTGGGCCTGGCAAAAACGATGGGGAGATAGGCAAAAAGGAACGGGATATAAGAATGAACGAGATACTCTATAAAATAGGGATTGCTTATAATAATTGGTATAAGACGAAAGACCCAAAGTATAAAGATGAATGGTATGAGTTAATAGAACAATTTGATGAGGAATATAATAAAAATGCCACTTGATAGAGAAAAAAGAAAACAATATTTAAAACAATTTTATTTAAAAAATAGAGAAAAAAGATTACAATATAATAAAGAATGGCGTTTAAAAAATAGAGAAAGAAGATTACAATACAAAAAAGAATGGTATTTAAATAATAAAAATTATTGTAAAGAATGGCATATAAATAATAGAGAAAGAAGATTACAATATAATAAAGAATATAATTTAAAAAATAAAGAAAAAAGAAAACAATGGCGTTTAAATAATAAAGAAAAGTCAAAAAAGTATCAAAATAAATATTACAAAAAAAAAATAAAAATAGATCCTAATTATAAATTAATAAAAAATATGAGAAGTAGAATTTGGTCAGGTTTAAAAGGAAGATATAAATCTAAATCTACTATAAAATTATTAGGCTGTAGTGTAAAAGAATGTTGGCAACATTTGAAGAGTAAATTTCAACCTGGAATGACTAAAGAAAATTACGGGCAGTGGCACGTGGATCATATCATACCTTGCGCTTCATTTGATTTAAAATGTCCAGTGCAACAAATGGCTTGCTTTCATTATACTAATTTACAACCTTTGTGGGCAGCGGACAACATAAGAAAAAAAGATAAAATATGATTAAGAAAATTAATAAATATAACTACCTCGATGCTTCAAGATCCGAGGCCCATGGATCACGGACCTACGATGTCAATGGCATTAAATTACCAAGTGTTACGACTATCTTATCACGGACCAAGGACCAGACTTTCTTAAAAGAATGGAGGGCCAAAGTTGGCGAAAGTAAGGCAGAGGAAATTAAAAATTTATCATCTAAACGTGGTACTTCAATGCACAAATACATAGAAAATTATGTTTTAGGTAAGGGTTATGAGGATTTAACTGACCTAGGACAAGAGTCCAAACGTATGGCAGAGAAGGTCATAGAGATGGGTTTTTTGCCTGTTTCAGGTTATTACGGATCAGAGGTCACGTTATACTATCCAGGGTTATTTGCGGGCTCTACTGATCTAGTTTGTGTTCATAATGAAAAAGATACCATAGTTGATTTTAAACAAACCAATCGTCCAAAACGGGTTGAATGGATTCAAGATTATTTTCTACAAGGCGCAATGTATTGTATGGCTCATGATTACGTACATAAAACTAATATTGAACAATTTGTAATTATGATGTGCACGCCAGACTTGTATTATCAAGAATTTAAATTGCAGGGTTTTGAGTTACGAAAATATAAACACGAAGCTTTAAAGCGAATTGATATATATTATGAAATGGTCAATAGTGACAAGAATGAGGCATAATTGTGGCAAGAATAAGGCAACATAGCTGCGACACCCAAGTGTCGGCGTGGTGTCGGCGTGGTGTCGGCGTGTCGCAAGTTTGACCCAAAATGGACAGAAAATGATACAATATAAGTTTTTTAGACCCAAAATGGACGAAAAATGTTACCTTAGGCCGACACCGCGACACCTGTGCGACACCTGTGCGACACCTAGGTGTCGGCGTAAATTAGCCGCCTGTATAAACAATTCTAAGTCATTTATAGGGTTAAAAAAGGTCATGCCGACACTTTCAACTTTTTTTTTACTCAAGCGCAATTTTTTTAAAAATTACATAGTAGGTGTCGCAGTAGTCAATTATGGCAAGATTAAGGCAAAACAATGTCAAAGATACATGTTACAATAAATTATGAAAAGAACTAAAAAATCAAAATATAAACACATAGTCATCAACAGAAAGAAGTATTATTTTTATAAAATCACCTGGGTTGACATAACAGGTGATGCTGGGCATGCTACGGCAGAGGAGTTTGATAAGTTTGATGCAAGCACAATGACCACAATGGGTTATATTTATTCAAAAGATAGTAAATTTCTAAAAACCTTTGCAAGCTATGATAACAAGGATGAAGTATTTAGTGATAGAAATATTTACCCTATTGGGTGTATATTAAAAATGGAAAAGGTAAATATATGAGCACAAGAGAAAAAGCAAATAAAGGTAAAGTTTTAAAATACATACAAGAGCAGTTTGAAAATGCAAAAGAAATGAAATTATTTCAAATGTTACGTAAAGAAGTTGAGATTGGTAAAAACGGTACTCAACGATATGTAATAAAAAAGGGACCTAATAAAGGTAAAATTGTAGGATAGTATTTACAAAATATATTTTTAAAATATGTTGTCAAAACAAAGTAAAGAATTAATATGCACGACTTCAACAACGGAGGAAATATGTTTGGATACAATGACGACGAAGTCGAAAACAAAAACAAGATTGAGCAATTAGAAGAAAAGGTTGAAGAACTAGAAAATAAAATTGCTAACATCATGGATGCTTTAGAAATTCAAGATGATGTCGAAGACGAAGAAGAAATTGATGAAGATGAAGCTGACAAAGACTAATCTTTTTTATCGTCACCCTCGATCAATTCAGTTTCGGGGGTGACATCTAATATCTGTGAATAATCTTCTATTATTTTTTTCATTTTTGCTTCTAATTCCTGTTCTGATAGGTCCTCTAACTTACCTGTTTTTATTATTTTTCTGTCTATGTATAATCCTGCTGCCTTGCCACGGTTTGTTTCTGCGTTTACAGCAGAAGAAAAAGAACCTTTCTTAAGTGCAGCTTCTTTGATTCTTGCTAGCTCTGCAAGGTGACCTTCGTAAGTTACTTCAAATTTTTTCATTCTCTCTTGTTTTAATTTATCTACATATTGAACTACCAAAGGAGATAATCTTGGATTTAATAATTCTGATCCTTCAGCTCTAGCTCTTTTAAAACTGTAGCCAGCAGCAATGGCTGCCTCACTTTGTGACATAGGTCCTTCAGGTCCACCGAATACAACAAATTCGGCAAATCTTTTTTGCATTTCTGTAAGTCTTTTTGGTACTCCCATACGTTGACATTTTAAGGTAACAATTGTATAAAGTCAATATGAAACCAACAGAAGGTTTGTACGATAAAGACTCTGATTTAGAAAAAATCATCGATAAGTTAACACGTGAGAATACAAAACTTAAAGAAGATGTTGCTGATCTTAAAAAGAAATTAGAGTTTGTTGTGGAAGAATATAGAAACAAAGGAACTTTGTAATGTACGTCAAACATTTGCAAGAGTATTTGGATAAGTTTACTAATGGTAAAAAAGGAAATGCTGTATCAAATGCAAAGATATTTATTTATGTTAATGGTTATCTTGAAGAAATAAAACGTATTGAAGTACATGAACACGCAATGTCTCAACCAGGCGCCGAGTCAATTAGAATCGTATTAAAACCTAACAGAGAAGAAAGATTAATACTTCCACCAGGATATATTAAAGACTATTGATACCTTGAAAATCTAATGGGTCCAGAAGCAAAATTATATCAAAAAATTAAAAAAGCGAGCCCTAATATTTTGTGGAATCGTATAGAGAATTTAAGCATTCCAGGTATGCCAGATGCATTGGGATATAACAAAAGGAATGTATTTTTTACTGTTGAGTTTAAAATAGCAAAAGGGAACAAGATTAAATTTTCTCCACATCAAATTGCGTGGCATAAGACACATCCAAAGAATACTTTCATCATAGTAGAGGCCCATGGTCAAAGGTCCTCGAAAACTTCTTCACTATTCCTGTACCGTGGTTCAAGAATCATGGAGCTTGATGCTTGCGGCTTGAAGCTTGAAGCTTCTACTGTCGGGCTTGAGGCTTGTTGCTTGGAGCTTGAAGCTTGTGGCTTGACGCTTGAGACTTTAATCGTTTAGCGCTTGACGCCTGCTGCTTGAAGCTTGGTGCATGAACCTTGAGCGCTGTTACATCTACAATTGGATTAAGGGCCATGGCCCTTTTAGTGCTGGCCATATGCTACATTCTTAACGTTTGGATCCCAACACGCTCGGCAGCTTCCGCAGGCGTTGTCTTGATCTGGAGCTGGGCACGTCCTGCCGCTTGTCAATACCGTGGATGTATGAGGCCAGGAGCCCGAAGCAGGCTGGTCAACCATCGGCATGCTGAATCTTATCACCAGGTTATCTGGTGCATATTGCAGATATGGCTTGACCCACGCTTCCCGCGTCGGCATCCAGTGCTTAACGTCTGGCGTCAGCCTTGCAACTTTAAAAATTTTAGCTAGATGCTTGAGGTCCTGCACATCACCAGAGTCGTGCCATCTAAAATATTTTGATTTTTTAGATTGCAGCAGGTGAACCATAGCTCGAACCCAATGCGGGTGCCTGATGCTGCCTAGTCTCCTGTATTGTGCATCCTGCACAACTTTAAATACATAGCAGCCCTTGAGAGCGTAACAACCATAACAGGTGCTGCCTTCTATGTTCTGGAGCTTCTTGCCAGTTTTGCATTCTTTAGCTGGTATACCATACGCCCAGCCAGGCATTTTGGAGGGCTTACTTAAACCGCCAACTAGTTTTAATGCTTCTTGTGTTTTCATATATTCTCGCTTTCTGTTTTTATTATATCACATTCTGGACCGCTTGTCACCTGCTTGTTGCTTGAAGCTTGAGGCTTGGAGCTTGGCGCTTGTGGCTTGAGACTGTCAAAAAATTCCTGGCAGCTCTTGACATAGGACGCTGGGAGCGTCCTATGATCATCAGTAAACCAGGGCAGCAGGTTGTTGTGTTTAATTCGTTTCAATTGAGTCCTTCCTTTCTAAAGCCCGATCTTACCACAGTCGTGCAATAACTTCTAAATAAATTTTCAGACCATAGTTTTGTTTCTGGTAACTTCTCTTCCATCCGTCTTCTAATGTTTTTCCAGTCTTCATCGTTGAAGCTGTCCAGCATCTCGTTGTATTGTTTTTGTGTAATCATATGTTTCCTTTCTGTTTTGATCCTATATACTATAGGATCCTTAGATTGTCAAGCTTGCTGCCTGTTGCCTGCCGCCTGAAGCTTGTGGCCCTGTTGGTCGGTTACCTGTTAAATTCCATACACCCCAGGGCCATCCAGTATTTTAGCCTCTATCACTCCGCGCCAACGCAACCGTTGGTGTAATAGAATACAGGATTACTGTATCACCTGGTCAAGCCGCTCTATCTCAGAGACAGCGTTAATAGGTTACCAAACCTAAACTTGACCCCAGATCCAACAGGTAATGATTTCCCCCCAGTGCACTGGTTGTTGGATCAGGGCTCAAGTTTGAGCTGGGGTAGTTATTATCAAGGCTCATACCCCAGGAGCCAACAGAAAGATTGTTCTTATCTTAGACCGATACATCGCTGTTCATCTTACGAGAACAATATTTCTAATCCTATATAATCCTACTTGACAAGATTGTCAAGATGTAATAAAAATTAATTTTAACAGAAAGGAAACAAATGAAAAAAATAACACTCAATGCTGAAAAGCGAAACTCGATTGCAAATGTAATCGAAACTCATTTTAGAAATGCAAATTCTAAATTGAAAGTAAATTGGTTATTGGCAAAAAATAAATTCAATGACCATAAAGAAACAATGCACGAGTTGGCACACATAGCCATAAGGCAACATCAACCACAAGAGGACATAGACACAATCAAATCTATGGTATCAAAGTACGGGGATAATGGGGGTAAAATCTATAATGATAGTTGTTTCAATTTTGAAACTAATTATATAGATGAGGCAGATGGAAAACCTAGAACTAAAGATATACATTTAGATTTTGGTTTGGGTTATAACTTTGCACTATCTTATTTTGATGATGAATTAAGAGAGCAAGGTTTAGACCCTGATAATGAATATAAATACAAGGCAACAAAAAACCCTCATTATCATTCTATGTATGACAGAAATAGAAAGTATCTTGGTATGCACCACAACGAGCAAATCAAGCGAGGCGAAAACATAGAGGATAATTGGAACAATAAATATAAAATAGAAGTTATTGGTAGCCAATACTGTGGTAGTCGTCAATTCAAAGTTGATAATGAAACCTTTGAAATTTTAAATCGATTTCAAATTATGCAAGAGAAAGTCGTATCAACCCACGAACAATTTTATGATTACATAAAATCTAAAATGGATAAGGTTAGACTTGGTTTGAAATCATATAAATACTTTGATGAGGCGAAAGAACTTTGCGACAAGTTAGGAATAGCTTTAAATGAAACTATTTTAGACACAGAAAGTAGTTTGGCACTATCAATCTATAATCCTAGTGCTTTGGCAAGTCTTTTACAAGACAATGAAAGCGAGGATAACAAGGCGGATATAATTGCACAGTTTAAACAAGGCAAATTAAATCAAGCCATAAATTAAGGTATTGACAAGGGGATAATATTCCTATATTATCCCCTATAACAGAAAGGTAAATATGAAAGCAGAAATAATAGTTAGTTGGTTTGCAAAAAAGTACGGCAAAACAATTTTTAGAAAAGGTGTAGTTGATAATAAATATAAAGTTTGGATTGATAAGAAAGGTAATCAATGTGTTTGTTTTTATGATACAATGAGAGACAGATACACAACCGCAACCAATCCACAAATTAAACATATGGAGTTAATACAATGACATTAATGGACGCATTAATCCTATTAGGATTAATTTTAATAATATTTGGTTGCATATTTTATTTTATCGCAATCATAATGGAACGACACTATGACCGAAAACTTTGGGAGTTAGATAATAAATTAAAACAAGATGAGAAGTGGAGAAAGGAGTATAAAAGATGATTGAACTATCGGCAAGTTTAGGAGTATTAATTATTTTAATATCAATAGTATATATGGGGTTATTTTTATGAGTACACACAGTTGGTGCTTAGGACCATATTGTCATCAAAAACAAACCCAAGATAGGGTCCGAGGTGTGAAAGGTAGTAAGGTATTAAGAACTAGAAAGGTTCGTTGGTATCAAAGCAATGTTGAAAGTAAATGGAATTATTTTTGCGGCAACACTTGTTTGCACGATTATATCAATGAACATTTACAACCATTTATAAGAATAGCACCGAGACGCGAGCCGCTAGAAACACCTATAGAGGTTAAGAAAGTCCAACACCCCGCAGAAGAATATAACTGGGGAACTAGACCCGCATATACTGAAACAGTTATAGAAAGTGTTGACAATGTAAATAGATAATGTATTATCCTACATAACAGAAAGGAAACATATGGCACTAACAATAACAATAGATGATATAAGAGACCACAAAAGAACTAACCCATACTCAGGGTTATCGGAGATGTTAACTAAAGCCGAGGCTGTGCTTTATGATAACATTAAACGAGCAGAAGAAAACGAGGACTACGAAACATTACAGAAAGGATTAGACAAATTTAGTAGACTCAATCCATCAGCATATATGACACTGTTAGACTAAAGTTGAGCGGCGCCCTAACGGGCGCCGCGCTTCGCGCCATCAATAGAGGTACCACACCACTTTGGAAATCCAAATTATTCTAATACATTAATATAACAACACTAAAAAGGGGTCCCTATGCTGGCGACTTTATGCCTTGATTCACACTTAAATAAGCGCTAAATTGTTTATGGTTCCAAAATTAAACCTAAAAAAATTTTGCAAAAATTTTATGGAAATCAATTTAAAAAAGATAGAAAAATTACCTACAGATGTTCAAAGAGAATTCTTAGAGACGTTTGAAAAATATACTGAAAAGAAAAAAGAAACTAAAATACATTCTGATTTTATGTCTTTCGTAAAACATATGTGGCCTGATTTCATTGAAGGTAACCATCATAAAATTGTAGCAGAAAAATTTAATCAAATTGCAGAAGGCAAGTTAAAAAGATTAATTATTAATATGCCTCCTAGACATACAAAGTCTGAGTTTGCATCTTATCTATTACCTGCCTGGATGGTTGGTAAAAATCCTAAATTAAAAATAATTCAATCAACTAACACAACTGAATTATCTGTAAGGTTTGGTCGTAAAGCAAAAGCTTTAATTGATTCACAAGAATATCAATCTGTTTTTAAAACTAGACTAAGGGAAGATTCGCAAGCCGCTGGTAAATGGGAAACACAAGGTGGCGGCGAGTACTACGCAGCTGGTGTAGGATCAGCCATTACTGGACGGGGCGCAGATTTATTAATCATCGACGACCCACATTCAGAACAAGATGCTATGAATAGAGATGCAATGGAGCGAGCTTACGAATGGTATACATCAGGTCCACGACAACGGTTACAACCTGGTGGTGCTATTGTCTTGGTTATGACAAGATGGAATACAAAAGATTTAACAGGTAAACTGTTAGGCGCGCAACGAGAACCTAAAGCAGATCAATGGGACATTGTAGAATTTCCTGCCATACTTCCATCAGGTAAATCACTGTGGCCTGAGTATTGGAAGAAGGAAGAATTATTATCTGTCAAAGCTTCAGTTAGTTTAACGAAGTGGAATGCACAGTATATGCAAAACCCAACTTCAGAAGAAGGAGCAATCATAAAACGTGAATGGTGGAAAAGATGGGAAGAAGATTGGATACCCGCATTAAAACACGTGATACAATCTTACGATACTGCATTTAGTAAAAAAGAATCTGCTGACTTTTCAGCCATTACAACGTGGGGAGTATTCTATGAGAATGATGATAGTCCAGCTAATTTACTATTATTAGATTGTCAAAAAGGTAGATGGGATTTTCCTGAATTAAAACAAGTTGCTCAAGAGCAATTCAAATATTGGGATCCTGATACAGTCATTATTGAATCAAAAGCCTCTGGTCAACCACTTACAGATGAGTTGAGAAAGATGGGAATCCCTGTAGTAAATTTCAGTCCATCAAAAGGAAACGATAAGCATACAAGGGTAAATTCTGTTGCACCTTTATTTGAATCTGGTATGATATGGGCGCCTATGCAAGACTTCGCAGAAGAAGTCATAGAAGAGTGCGCAGCATTCCCATTTGGCGACAATGATGACTTGGTCGATTCAACGACTCAGGCCATTATGAGATTCAGGCAAGGTGGGTTTGTATTACATCCTGATGATTACAAGGAAGATCCACAGCCACAACGGAAAAGGATATATTATTAGATGTCAATTATTAATGCATTATTCGTAAATATGGGAAAGGTCATTCCTTACTTCAAAATGACTCCTGAGTTAGCTCAAAACATAAACAGCACTTTAGCTAAAGTTATGATGTATGCTAAATCAAAAGGAATTAAATTATCTCAAAAGCAACAAGACTACATAATGAACCAAACTAAACAATTGGATATGTATGAGAAGTCTCTGACTCCAGCTACACCAAAAGGTCCTAAAGCAGACGTAATTGATTTATCTAAAAAATTACCAGAGGATGCTCCTTACTCAGAAAAGAATCCAACAGGTTGGATGGAAGGTCTTGAATCTTTAAAATATAAAGTTGATGATTTAGCTGAACAAGGCAAAAAGTATAAAGAAACAACAGTTGGTGATTTCATTGATGATTATTTTGGTATGGGTAAAAAAGTTGAAACAGAAGCAGAGATGATTGCAAGAATGAAAAAACAAAACAAAGATGCTGTTAAAAGATTAAAAGAAAAAAAGAAAACTAAAACTGCCGAAGATATTATTAGTGAAGGTGACTTTGATCCATCAGGAATGAAGGATGGTGGAAGAATTGGTTATGCTAAAGGCGGCCTAAATTATTTAATGGGGATATAATGGCAGTCCCTAAAAAAAACATAGAAGATTTTTTCAACCCAAGAGTTGTTGATAAAGAAAAATATATTTCTGAAGATATAAATTATTTAAAAGACATCATTAATAAAAAAGCAGGCGTCATTGATATGATGTCACCTGGTCCACTTAAAGATGAATTAAGAGGAACCTATGATCCAACACAAGAATCATACGAAGAATTTTTACAAAGACAATCCATACCACAAATGGATAGACCATTAACTGGTCAGGCACCTAGCGACGCGATTCTAGAAACTCAAAGAATAGATTTGAATGAAGGTGGAGTCCTTGGACCAGAAGGTATGTTTAGAGGCGAGGATCTAGGAACTAGACCTTTAAATATGGCTAATGGAGGTCTTAGTAGAACAGAGTTAGCTGAAAAATTAGGCATCAAAACTTCAGCAATAGAAAAAGCAAAAGGAGATAAAACACGTTTATGGCAATCCATATTAAAATATATGGACGCAGAAAAAACAGGTCAAACAAGACCAGAATATTACACACCCAAAAAAGGAGTTAAAGTAAATGAGGCTGTTAAAGAAATAAAAAAATTTTCAGGAACAGCTGCACAATCTTTACCAAGAGAAACTTATGGAAATGTTAAAACAAACATAGGTCAAGTAAAAGATCTTTTAAATAAATCAAAAGAACCTCTTGATATAAGACAAGTTAAAAAAATGTTACCTAATTTAAATCAAGAAACAATTAGAACTTCTTTGAATGTTTTAAAAAAAGACCCAAATTTTAAAAATAAGATAATGTTAATAGATCCAGCAACCACTTCGTCTTATAAAGTAAATCAAGACATAAAAAAATTATTAAGTGATAAGAGAATCATTAACGTATTAAATAGTGGAAAATTTCCTACAGATGCTCAAATTAAAAATGTTTTAAAAACAGACCCAACAATTACTGAAAGACGAAGTGTAGATTTAGCGGAGACTTTAACAGGTAAAAGAGACATAAGTAATTTTAAAGTTCCCACTAAATATAAAAATATTTCAAATCAATATTTAACAGATGTTGAAAAAACAAGTAGCTTATTTGGACCTAAAAAAACTAGAGCAAGAACTTATTATGAAGATGAATTGACAAAAACTTTAAACTTACCAGAGAATATTAGAAGACTTAGAACTAACATACTTTCTAAAATTCAAAATATTATACCTGAACTAAAAGGTCTTCTAGCAGTTGATGAAATAGCTGGTCTTACTAGTAGCGTAAGAAATCTTTCAACTCCTTATGGAATATTTGGTCAAGTTTTAGGTAAAGAGTTTAATACATCTGTAAAAGGTTTTGGTATAGACGGTTTAAAAGGTATATATGAAAAAAAACTAGTTGGACTATCTCCAGGTGATCCAGAACGATTAAGAATTCAAAAAAACTATAATAAAGCTGTTGATAAATTTGAAACTATTGCAAACAAAAACAATCCTACTAAAAAAGTAAAAGGTTTTAAAATTGTTTTTGAACCACCTTCAAAAGCAATTGGTAACAAAAAAATATATAATCAGTATAAAGATTTATTTGATGCTCATTACGATAAATATAAATTTTCTTTTAAAGTACCAGCAGATACAGATAGTCTTATAGATATATCAAATAAATTAGACACACCTGCTTTTCAAAAAACTGTTAAAAACAGATTAGCTAGATTAATAGGAAAAGGTGGCAAGGTTGGAGCTTTAGTTGGATTAGGAACTTTAGCAGGAACTGGATTTGCTTTAGCCGATGAGCCAGGAGTAGAAGGCGCAAAAGAAACTTCTTTGATGGATGAAGTTTTAGGTCCTAAAGGAGCTGCAGCAGGTGCAACTTTATTAACTAAACCAGGTAGAGCAATAGCAGGAAATTTATTAAGAACACTTGCTTACTTAGACACACCTTTGGTTGGAGCAGGTTTTACTGCATCTTCAATAAGTGATTTAAAAAAAGATATTGAAGAAGGAAAACAAACAGATGTATCTGCATTAGAACTTACAGGACCAGCTGCTTTTTCACATTTAACTGCACAAGAGTTAGGTTTGTACAACAAGAAAACTGGAATTAAAAAATTATTTGATACTATTTTACGAGGTGGAGGATCTAGAGTTATGGCTCAAAGAATTTTACCTGTGTTAGCAAAAGGTTCTACTTATGCAACTCCATTAGTTGAATTAGGAATACAAACTTACAACGCTAAACAAAGATTAGAAGAAGCAAAAGAAAAATACGGAACAGATGATATGGTTCCAACTGCAATGGGTATGGCACCTAAACAATATGTTGAAGAGTTAGCATCAGAACTTCCTGACATAGATAGAACAGGCGCAATGGGTGGTGGTATTATGAGAATTAATTTAAAAAATGGACCTGACGATCCTAGCAAAAGAAAATTTATGAAACTTGGATTAGGTATTGCATCTCTTTTACCTTTTGGAATTGGTAGACTTGCTAAAAAACCTGCTGTTCAAAAAGCAGTAGAAAATGCACCTGTAGTTGCAGAAAAAGGTTGGTCTTGGATTAAAAATAATTTTTGGGAAGTTGTTGGCACTGTTAAAAACAAAGCTAAAACATTTGCTAAACTAAAAGATGGAGAAGTAAGAATACACAAAGATATGGAAGTAATTGAAAATCCTGAAACAATTAGAGTTAGATATAAAACAGATAATGATAATATGGCAGAAACAGTTTACACTAAACCTTATAAAGAAGTTAATCCAGAAACAGGAGAAATTATTGATATACCTGGTGATTTTCAAGAATATCAAGATGTTTATAGATTAGGTAATAAAGAGGTATATAAAGATTTTGAAGAAGAAATAATTGATTCAGTAGAAAATGTTAAAAAAATTATTAAAGAGGACTAAACTAACTACAACAGTACCCCCTAAATCAGGGCCTCAACCACAAGGCTTGAATATTAGCTATAATACTGTTAAAACAATCCAAGCGGAGAAAATAAATGGCAGACATAGACAAGTCTCTACCAAACGTAGAGCAACAACTAACATTACCTAGCGAACAAGAAATTTCAGAAGAAGCATTACAAGAAGAACAAGAAATTGCTGAAGCTGGTGAACCTTTAGAGATAACTGAAAACGAAGATGGTTCAGTTGATATTAATTATGATCCTTCTCTTGCTTCAGTTGAAGGTGCAGAAAATCATTACGCAAATTTAGCAGAACATTTACCAGATAATGTTTTAGGTCCATTAGGCTCAAACTTATATCAACAGTATCAAGATTATAAAACTTCTAGAAAAGATTGGGAACAATCGTATAAAGAAGGTTTAGATTTATTAGGATTTAAATACGACAATCGAACAGAACCTTTTCAAGGTGCATCAGGTGCAACACATCCTGTTTTAGCAGAAGCTGTAACTCAGTTTCAAGCTTTAGCATACAAAGAATTATTACCAGCAGATGGACCTGTAAGAACTCAAATTTTAGGATTGTCAACTCCAGAAAAAGAACAACAGTCACAACGTGTAAAAGATTTTATGAATTATCAAATTATGGATCAGATGAAAGATTATGAACCAGACTTTGATCAAATGTTATTTTATTTACCTTTAGCAGGATCATCATTTAAAAAAGTTTATTATGATGAGGTAGATCAACAAGCTGTTTCTAAGTTTGTACCTGCAGAGGATTTGATCGTTCCGTATTCAGCTACCTCATTAGATGATGCGGAATCAATCATTCACGTTGTAAAAATTTCTGAAAATGACTTACGTAAACAACAAGTTGCTGGGTTTTACAAAGACATTGAATTAAAACCATCAACAACAACTGAAAGTGAAGTTCAACAAAAAGAACGTGAATTAGAGGGTCAAACAAAAAATCGTGAAGAAGATATTTTTAATATTTTAGAGTTTCATACTAATTTAGATATAGAAGGATTTGAAGATGTTGGAGAAGATGGTGAACCAACAGGAATTAAATTACCTTACATTGTAACATTGGAAGAAAATTCTAGAGAAGTTTTATCAATTAAAAGAAACTATGAAGTAGATGATGTTAAAAGAAAAAAAATACAATACTTTGTACATTTCAAATTTTTACCAGGTTTAGGTTTTTACGGTTTTGGTTTAATACATATGATTGGCGGTTTATCAAGAACTGCAACAACTGCATTAAGACAATTAATTGATGCAGGAACGTTATCCAATTTACCTGCTGGATTTAAACAGCGAGGAATAAGAATTAGAGACGATGCACAGTCTATTCAACCTGGCGAATTTAGGGATGTCGACGCACCAGGTGGAAATATACGTGACGCATTTATGATGCTTCCTTTTAAGGAACCATCACAAACTCTCTTAGCACTTATGGGCGTCGTGGTACAAGCTGGTCAGCGTTTCGCATCTATAGCTGATCTTCAAGTAGGTGAGGGTAATCAACAAGCCGCAGTGGGCACGACAGTTGCGTTGCTTGAAAGAGGATCAAGGACTATGTCTGCGATTCACAAAAGAATCTATGCAGCATTAAAACAAGAATTTAAATTACTCGCACGAGTATTTAAATTATATCTACCTCAAGAATATCCATACGATGTAGTTGGTGGTCAAAATACCATTAAACAATCTGACTTTGATGATAGAGTAGATATATTGCCAGTTGCAGATCCAAATATTTTCTCACAAACACAGCGTATTTCTATTGCGCAAACGGAACTGCAATTGGCAGCTTCCAATCCCGCTATTCATAATCAGTATGAAGTTTATAGACAGATGTATGAAGCATTGGGTGTAAAAGATATTGATAAAATTTTAATTCGACCACAACCCCCTCAACCAAAGGACCCTGCATTAGAGCACATCGATGCTCTTGCAGGGAAACCGTTCCAAGCATTCCCTGGTCAGGATCACAGAGCACACATTACAGCTCACTTAAACTTTATGGCAACTAATATGGCTAGAAATTCTCCAATTGTTATGGCTTCGTTAGAAAAAAATTGTTTTGAACACATTTCACTAATGGCTCAAGAACAAGTTGAAATGGAATTTAAAAATGAAATGCAACAAGTTGCTGCTATTCAACAAAATCCACAAGCAATGCAAGATCCAAACATTCAAATGCAAGTTAGAATGATGTCTGAAAAAATAGAAGCAAGAAAAGCACAATTGATTGCTGATATGATGGAAGAGTTTATGCAAGAAGAGAAAAAAATTACTTCACAATTTGATAATGACCCTATTGCAAAACTTAGATCAAGAGAATTAGACCTTCAAGCACAGGAAAATGATAGAAAACGACAAGAAGGTGATCAAAGAATGAACTTAGATCGTATGAAAGCTATGATGAATCAATCAACTACACAACAAAAGTTGAATCAAAACGAAGAATTAGCTAAATTAAGATCTGATACATCGATAGAAAAGACAATTTTATCGGCGCAACTTAAAAAGGATAGATAAATGTCGACAAAAGCAAATAAAAAAGTTAAAAAAAGAGGCTAATATGAAAAAAACAAAGAAAAAAACTGTTGAAGTTACATATTCTGAAGGCGGAAAACCAGTTGAGATGACAAAACCAAATGAATCTCAAAAAGATATGGTTAAAGGTCAAGGAAAAATACTAACAGAGAAAAAAAGATCAGCAACCTGGTACTAATATGATTCCTTGGGGTTTATTAGGTCAAGGTTTAAAATCTGGACTTGAAATATACAAGAATAAAAAAGCAGCTGACGTTGCAATGTCAGAAGCTAAACTTCTTCATATTGAAAAAATGAAGCGAGGTGAAATAGAATTTTCTGGCAAGATTGCAGAGAATCAAAAATCAGACTGGAAGGACGAATTTGTACTTTTGACGATTTCTTCTCCACTGTTTTTGTTGGCTTGGTCTGTATTTGCAGAAGATGAGAAAATGCAAGAGAAAATTGACTTGTATTTTCAAAAATTACAAGAGATGCCTTGGTGGATAGTTGGCCTTTGGGTTTCAGTAGTCGCAGCCATATATGGACTTAAGGCTACAGATGTGATAAATGTGAACAAAAATAAATAAGGAAAACAATAATGGGAAAAAAATCAAAAGAGGGTGGCGCGGTAGAAGATTTATTAAATCTAGAAAAACAAATTAAAGAAGAAAAGAACTCAAGTAAAAGAGATAAAATGGAAGCTAAACTAGATTTAGCTAGAAAAATGGCATCTAGAAAAAAGATGCCAACACACCAAACACTTCAAGATATTCAAATTCAAGAACGATTTGATAAAAATCCAATATCTAGAAAAACAGATATAATTGGAGATGATAATCTTACTGGAGATTATCAAAAAGGTGGTTTAATTAGACAAGGCAAACCTAAACTAGCAAAAAAAGGTTGGAAATAAATATTAACAATAATAAATAAGGAGAACAATATGTCAAATCCAAGATATAACAAACAAACAACAAATCCAAGAGTAGCTAAAGCTGAAGGTGGAATGTTAAAAGAAGTTCCTGCAGATAAGGAAAAATCTTTAGGAAAACTTCCTACTAAAGTTCGAAATAAAATGGGCTTTATGAAAAAAGGCGGAAAAGTAAAAAAATAAAAAATGATTAAAAAATTATTTAAAAAATTTTTTGATAAATTCTGTGGACGTTTAGAGACACCCATTGCACCTGATAATGCTTTTATTTCTAAAGGTCATTGTGATGATCACCCAAAATTTAAACACAGATGTTCAAAGTGTCAGAATTCATTAAATGGCTAAATTGTGTCCAAGAGGAAAAGCAGCAGCAAAAAGAAAATTCAAGGTATACCCAAGTGCGTATGCCAATATGTATGCCTCTGCAGTTTGCTCTGGGAAAGTAACACCAGGCGGAAGAAAAAACAAAGCAATGGGCGGATCCATAAATTCAGTTTCTCAAGAGAGAAAAGCTAGATCCAATTACAATCAAGGCGGAGTTGCAAAAGGTTGTGGTGGAGTAATGAACAATAGAAGAAAAGTAACTAAGAAATATTAATATGGCTGACAAAAATAAATTTTCTAAAAGCCCAAAAAATAAAAAAGGATTTAAATTTACAGGTCTTGAACCTAAAATGGAATACAAAGGTAACCCTTACGAATCTATAAAGGATACTGACACTGAAGTAGATATGAAGGATATGGCTGTTGTATTTAGCAAAGATGATGATGATGGATTTACTGATATTTTAATTGGGCCTAAAAGAGCAGGCATAAGAATTAAAAAAAAATTTTCTAAAGGTGGTTTAGTTAGACAAGGTAAACCTAAACTAACAAAAAAAGGATGGAAATAATATGGCTGAAGGAGGACTACGTAAATGGGTAGCAGAAAAATGGGTAGACATAGGAGCGCCGAAGAAGAACGGGAAGTATCAACCTTGCGGAAGAAGCAAGGGGGAGAAAAGAGCCTATCCAAAATGCGTACCACTTGCAAAAGCCACACGAATGACAAGTTCGCAAAAGGCGAGTGCTGTCAAACGAAAACGCCAAGCCCAAAACACTGGCCCTAAACCAACTAACGTTGCAACATTTGCAAAACGTAAAAAAATGTCTTATGGTGGTTTAGTATGAGAAATGATTATAGAATAAGATTAGCTTCAGGTGGTAAGACACCAGCATGGCAACGTAAAGAAGGTAAATCTGAATCAGGTGGATTAAATAAAAAAGGTATTGCATCTTACAGAGCTGCAAATCCTGGTTCTAAACTTTCTATGGCTGTAACAACAAAACCATCAAAATTAAAAAAAGGATCAAAAGCTGCTAACAGAAGAAAAAGCTTCTGCGCTCGTATGAAGGGCATGAAAAAACGATTGACATCAGCTAAAACTGCAAGAGATCCTGATTCAAGAATAAACAAATCCCTTCGAAAGTGGAATTGCTAAAGTGAATTTAGAAAGAGTAATAACTAAATTATTAAAAAGTATTAATGTCAGACTGGAACAATTGTCTATTAGTATAACTTCTGGAAACATTGACAATATGGAAAAATACAAGTATATAATAGGACAAATAAACGCTTTGGAAGCGGTTAAACAGGAGATCTCTATCCTGCTAAATGATAAGGAGCAAAACAATGGAACAGTCATCGACATCTCAACAAGAGATACCAAAGCATAAAAACGCTTTAGAAGAAAAATACCAAAAACAACCAAAAGAAAAAAAGTTAACTGACGAAAAAGAAAAACTTCCTAACCCTACGGGTTGGAGAATGTTAGTCTTGCCTTTTAAGATGAGGGAAAAAACAAAAGGCGGAATAGTTTTAGCTGAACAAACATTAGAGAGACAACAAGTTGCTTCTCAATGTGGTTTAGTTTTAAGAATGGGTCCAGATTGCTACAAGGACAAGGAACGATATCCTGATGGTCCATGGTGCAAGGAAGGTGATTGGGTAATGTTTGCCCGATATGCAGGATCCAGAATAAAAATTGAGGATGGAGAAATTCGTCTGCTAAACGATGATGAAGTTTTAGCAACCATCAAGAATCCAGAGGATATCTTGCATGAATATTAACCAACATAGGAGATAACTATGCCAACAGACGAAAACAAAACAGTGGACATTGATACGTCTGGCCCAGGGGCCGAGATCGATGTACCAGAAGAAAAAGATGAGTCAGTCGTAGAGACTGAACCAAAAGAAACTAATCAAGAAACAAAGACCACGGACCAGGAAACAAAACCTGCTGAAAAATCTGATGGAGAATTAGAAGAATACAGCAAAGGTGTTCAAAATCGTATCGCTAGACTCACAAGAAAAATGAGAGAAGCAGAACGTAGGGAAAAAGCAGCTTTAGATTATGCTAAAGCGGTTGAACATAGAAGACAGGAATTAGAATCTAGATTTAAAAAGACAGATTCTGATTATGTTAAAAAATTTGAGTCAAGCGTTCAGTCTGGACTAGAGTCAGCTCAAAGAGAACTGACAATAGCGATAGAGAATGGAGATGCTAAAGCTCAAACAGAAGCTAATAAAAGAATTGCACAACTCGCTTTTGAGAATGCAAAACTGGAACATCTAAAACAAGGTAGGGAAGAAATAGTACAGGAACAACCTGTTAAACTTTCTGACGGTGGAAGATTACCAGAACAAACTCCAACAGAATTACCTCAATCAGATCCTAGAGCGGAAGATTGGGCAGGTAAAAATACGTGGTTCGGTCAAGATCGAGCTATGACTTTTACTGCTTTTGAAATCCATAAGGATTTAGTTGAAAAAGAAGGGTTTGACCCCAATTCTGATGATTACTATGCGGAAGTTGATAAACGAATAAGAGTTGACTTTCCACATAAGTTTGGTAATACTAATCAACAAACTACGTCCAAACCAGTTCAGTCTGTTGCTTCGGCAAATCGAAGCGTAAAACCAGGACGCAAAATTGTGAGACTCACTTCTTCACAAGTAGCAATAGCTAAAAAATTAGGAGTGCCACTCGAAGAGTACGCAAAACAGTTAAAAATCACGGAAGGAGTATAAGCGTATGGAAAATGAAAAAATAAGTAAGACTTCTCGTGCGAACCAAACACGGTCAAAAACTGAAAGACCAAAAGTGTGGGTTCCACCATCATCTCTAGATGCACCCCCTGCACCTGATGGATTCAGGTATAGATGGATTAGAGCAGAGAGCGTTGGATTTCAGGATGTTAAAAACATTCAAGGTCGGATCAGACAAGGTTATGAACTTGTTAGAGCCGAGGAAATCGAAAATGCATCTGACTATCCTGTCGTCGAAGACGGCAAATACAAGGGAGTGGTTGGGGTTGGCGGCCTTTTGCTTGCAAAGGTTCCAGAAGAGATTGCGCAGCAACGTCAAAATTACATGAGGTCAAAAGCCGAAGGTATGGACGAAGCAATAAACAACGATCTTATGAAGGAGCAAGACAACAGGATGCCTATCAATATAGATAGACAGTCCCGTGTAACCTTCGGTGGTACAAAGAAATAATTTTTTAGTTATTTCTCGGGTTAATCCCTATCATCGAATTAACGTTAACAATAAGGAATAGGAAAATCTATGGCAAACAAAAACACAAAAGGTTTTGGTTTAATTCCATCAGATAGATTAGGAAATACTCCTGCTATCTCTGGACAATCAAAATACTTTATAGATGCTGGCTACGGCACAGTTATCTATAACGGTGGTGCTGTCAAAAGTGCAGCTGGGTACATTGTCGAAGGACAAGGTTCTGCTGCTCCTGTTATTGGGGTATTAAACGGAGTATTTTTCAGTGCGGCTACAACTTTGAAGCCGACTTTTGCAAACTACTACTCTGGTTCTATTACACCAGCTAACAGTGAAGACATCACAGCGTTCGTAAATGACGATCCATTCCAGAACTACATTGTAGCAACTGACGCTGCAGCAGCTCAAGCTGTGTTTCTAGAAACATTCGATATGAATGCTTCTGCTGGAGATACCAACACTGGTAAATCATCAGCAACTCTAGACATCGGCACGACTGGCGCAGACGACAAACAATACAGATTATTAAGATCAGCAGAGGATCCTGAAAACAGTGATGCTACTGCTGCTTTTGCATCTGTAGTTGTTGTTGCTAACTTGTTAGAACTACAATCATAATAGGAGTATATAGACAATGGCAATATCACGATCACAGCTAGTTAAAGAACTAGAGCCAGGCCTAAATGCACTATTTGGTCTGGAATACAAAAGGTATGAAAATCAGCATGCTGAAATTTATACTACCGAATCTAGCGACAGAGCTTTTGAAGAAGAAGTTATGTTATCTGGATTCGCTAACGCTCAAGTAAAAGGTGAAGGTCAAGGCGTATCATTTGATTCTGCACAAGAAACTTTTACTGCGAGATACACTCACGAGACAATCGCTCTTGCGTTTGCTATCACTGAAGAAGCTATCGAAGATAACCTCTACGACAGACTTGCTTCTAGATACACAAAAGCATTAGCAAGATCTATGGCGAATGCTAAACAAGTAAAAGCAACGGCTCCATTGAACAATGGTCTACCTTCAGTAGCCACATTCAAATCTGGAGACGGTGTTGCACTTTTTAGCACAGCACACCCTACGATATCAGGTACTTTCAAAAATACTCTGACTACGCAGGCGGATCTTAATGAAACTTCATTAGAACAGTCGTTAATTGACATTGCGGCTATGACTGATGAAAGAGGTCTCAAAATTGCAGCTAGAGGAGTAAAAATGATTATTCCTTCTGAAAACCAATTCACAGCTGAAAGACTTATGAAGTCTCAAGGCAGAACTGGTACAGCTGATAATGACATAAACGCTATTGCGTCTATGGGAATGATCCCTCAAGGTTACAGAGTTAATAACTACTTAACTGACACGGATTCTTTCTACATTATCACTGACGTGCCTAATGGAATGAAAATGTTCCAAAGAGCAGCGTTAAATACTGCAATGGAAGGTGATTTCGATACTGGAAACGTAAGATACAAAGCTAGAGAAAGATACTCATTTGGAGTATCAGACCCTAGAGGTATCTTCGGCGTTGAAGGTGCGTAATTAAAAACTTTTAAATTAAAAGGGGGCTTTCGAGCCCCCTTTTTTTATGCTATAAGAAAGAACTCATGAAAACATTTACTGTACAAATTAGATCTAGAGGATACTTCACAAAGTTTAATGTGACTTGCGTAGACAGCGAGGAAGCGTTAAATAATGCAATAGTTGACAAACTAGGACAATCTGATATAGTATGGGAAACAAGTGGATTTTACAATAAAAGTAAAACTTGGATAACCTATGAGGAGGTTAATGATGCAAACACACGTTCAATCCCTTTACAAACAGAAGAGGGGCTTAGAACTACAGTGGGAGCAGCACTATAACGACGAGGGTAGATATACTCTCGATATGGTTAGGATTGATAACAAAATTAGAGAAGTTATTAATCATATTAAGATGGTAGAAGCTAAAGAAGCTAATCATGTTAGTAAAATAGAAGATGCTGCACCTCAAGTTTCAGTAGCTACTTAATAGAAACGCTACTAAATCGCTGGAAACGTCGACTCCACTACAAACTCTCTTGCACTTCTCACAAAACTAAGCTATAAATTACGCACCATACATTAATAAAACAAAGTAAATGTAGACGCGTATGGTCGACATCCCTAGGGACTACATTTATGTATTCTAGGAGGAATATAACATGGCACAAACTACATTTTCGGGACCGATAAGAGCGGGAACGATTTCAAACACTACAGGTACAACTATTGGTACTAACATCGCGAATGTTGGACAAGTTGTAATGTCTCAATCAATTATGATTGATGCAGCAGTAGCAGCTGGAACAACTACTTACAACGTAGGTGTAATACCAAAAAACTCACAACTACTTACAACTACAATTAGAGTTGCAATAGCAAGTGACCAAGGTACTACAGCAACTGTTTCAGTTGGAAAAACAGGATCAGCTGCATTCTTTATAGCTAATACTAACATCAAAGCTCAAGGAGAAACTTCTTCTATAGCTAACGGCGCTTTAGATGAAGCTGATAGATTTGGTTCTGATACACAAATTACAGCTACACTTATAGCAGTAGGAACTACTGCAACTACAGGTCAAGTAACTGTTACTTTTACGTATGTTCAAGCTAACAACTTATCAGACGCAACAGCAGTATAATAATTAATTAAGTGTGGGCTTCGGCCCACATAAAATTTAAGGAGAAAAAATATGGGATTTCAAAGTGATCAACTAGTCGCCCACGCAACGGCAGATGCACAATTAGTACCTACGACACAAAGAGCAAGAGTAACTTCTATTCAAGCGGCAGGTGCTGCTACTTCTACTGTTATTTTAAAAAGTGGTGGAGTATCAGGAACAACAATTGCTACTTATAAATTTGGAACAGAAGGACTATCTCTTTTGCTTCCTAGTTCTGGTATTTTATTTGACCAAGGTGTTTATTTAGATTTAACAGCAACACCCGGCGTTACTATAACCTTTACGTAGGATAACCAATGGCGACTATTACTTACACAGTCACCGTCGCAACGGGACAGAACGCATTTAGTGCGGGCACTAATAAATTTTTTATTAATGACACCGTAAGTCCTGTGTTGGAACTACAAGAAGGTAATACTTATACCTTCGATCAATCTGATGCATCTAATGCAACTTTTACTTTAGCATTTTCATCTACTAAAGATGGAACTAATGGAGGAGGAGTTGCTTACACTAATGGTGTTACTACTATTGGAACCGCAGGTAGTGCGGGTGCTTACACCCAAATTATAGTAGCTCCAGTAGCAACGAACGGCGCTCCGGTATTATTTTACTACTCAGCTACTACCGCAGGCATGGGAAATACTTCCACCATTACCCCACCTACTTCAGGAACTACTTCATTCAACCCAACTATTGATGACATCATTGAGGAAGCTTTTGAGAGAACTAATATCCGCGGAACGCGGACCGGGTACCAGTTAAAAAGTGCAAGAAGATCACTAAACATTTTATTTCAAGAATGGCAAAATAGAGGCATACATTTATGGAAAATTAAACTTGCTAAAATTCCTTTAGTGGAAGGTCAGGCTGAATACAGTTATGCAAGTGATAGTATCAATTTTCCTAGCGATATAAGTGATACTTTAGAGGCTTTTATTAGAAATAATACAGTAACCACAGCTCCTGTAGATATTGCCTTAACCCAGATTGACAGATCTGCCTACAATGCAACTCCTAATAAATTAACCAAAGGAACTCCTTCTCAGTATTATGTAGATAGAAAAACAAGTCCTAGTATTTATTTATATGCTACTCCTAGTTCTAGTTTTTCAGATGCAACTACCCCTTCTAGTTACCAATTTTGTTTTTACTACATGTCCAAAATTCAAGATGTTGGATCCTACACTAACACTACGGATGTAGTGAATCGTTTTTATCCTGCTATGATGTCAGGGCTTACTTATTATTTGAGTATGAAATACTCCCCTGAATTAACTCAAAATTTAAGATTGATTTATGAAGATGAATTGTTAAGAGCCCAACAAGCGGATAACGAAGGTACTTCTACTTTTATCTCTCCTAATACATTTTATGGTGATGGAGTAATGTCGTAATGGGAACTTTCGCACGAGGAAAACAAGCCTACGCTATTTCGGATCGTTCTGGAATGAGATTTGCTTACACAGAAATGGTAAGAGAGTGGAATGGTTCTTTGGTTCATTATTCAGAATATGAAGCTAAACAACCACAGCTAGATCCCAAACCTGTAGGAAGTGATCCACAAGCATTACGCAATCCAAGAGTTCAAGGAGAGGATACTCCACAATTAATTTTATTAACTCCCAGTCCATTTGAAAGTATTATCTCTAGTGGAATAACTTACGTTAATATATATTCACAAGACCATCAAAGAGCTACAGGGGACATAGTACGTTTAAGAGGAAATGCACAAGTAACAACTCCAGGATCCGGCGGTCCTAATGCAACTAACTTACAACAGTTTTCTAACGTTCCTACATTTGATAATATAAGTGATATAAGTAATGTAAATGGATTTATTATTACTGTTGGACAAATTCAATCCAATGGAAATATTATTACTACAGGAGGTGGATTAACCACACCTGAAAATTATTTCTTTATTCAAAGTACAAGTAATGCTACAAGTGGAAATATTCAAGGTGGTGGAATTGGTTGTTCCGCAGGACCAGTAACTTTAGGAGCAGTATAATATGGCATATACATTAGCAAATTTACAAACAGATATTAGAAATTATACAGAGGTGGATGATACTGTATTTACTAGTACTATTTTAAACCCTATTATTGTAAACGCAGAAAACAAAATTTATAGAGAAGTAGATAGTGACCAAGAACGTTTTTATGCTACTTCTAGTTTAGTAGTTGGAAATAGATATGTAACCATTCCAGCTGATCTACGATTTATACGATATGCTCAATTAACAGATTCAGATGGAAATCAGTACTTTTTAGAGCAAAGAGACACTAGTTTTATGGCAGAATATTATGCTACTCCAGGCACTGCTTCTGTCAATATACCTAAATATTACGCTAATTGGGATGAAACATATTGGGTAGTAGCACCCACTCCTGATAAAACATATAGTATTACCTTGGCTTATAATAAGGAACCTGGAAGTATTACTAGTACTACACTACCTAATTCAACCAATCCTTACAGTACTGTAGGTACTTATCTGTCCAATAAATATCAAGATTTACTTTTATACGCTTGTCTAGTTAATGCATATGGATACTTGAAAGGTCCACAGGATATGTTACAATACTATTCACAAGCTTATGAAAAAGCTTTAATGTCGTATGCGATCGAACAACAAGGTCGAAGACGCCGAGACGAATATAGTGATGGTGTTATTCGTACTCAATTAAAATCTGAACCATCATCAAGTTATTAATAATTAAGGAGAAAATAAAAAATGGCAAATATAGTACCGTATGCATTTCCAGTAGAATTATTATCGGGAACACATCAGTTTCAAACAGGTGGTAATTCTTTTAAACTGGCTTTATATACTGCAAACCCATATACAACTGCTAGTACAGTTTACTCAGCTACAAGCGAAGTAAGTTCTGGAGGCGGAAGTCAATACACAGCAACTGGAAATGTATTAACAAGTCAAGCAGTTTCTAATGTTGCCAATGTTGCAACAGTTGACTTTGCTGATTCAGTATGGGGAACACCCTCAGCTGCAACTTTTACTGCGGCTTATGGAGCAATATATAATGATACAAATAGTGATAAGCTAGTAGTCGTACTAGATTTTGGCGGAAACAAAACGTGTTCAAATGGAACTTTTACAGTTACATTCCCAAGCCCAACAGCTGGAACACCTTCTGGATCTGACGCAATTTTAAGTATCACTTCGTAATTAGGAGATTAAAAATTAAATGGCGTTAGTAATAAACGACCGAGTTAAAGAAACTAGTACCTCCACAGGTACCGGTACTTTTACGTTGGCCGGAGCACAAACTGGTTTTGATACTTTTGCTTTAGGTATTGGTGGCAGTAATACTACTTACTATGCTATTTTTAATCAGGGTACTTCGGAATGGGAAGTTGGATTAGGAACATTAGATGCTGGTGGAACTGTTCTAACTAGAACAACTGTAATAACAAGTTCTAATTCTGATTCTGTTGTAACTTTTACAAGTGGTACAAAAGATGTATTTTGTACATTGCCTGCAAGTAAAGCAGTTTATTTAGATTCAACCGGAGCACCAATTGGTGCGGCAAGTGATGGATTCGCTGTTGCCATGTCAATAGCGCTTTAAGGAAAACTATGATATTAACTATTTTAACAAACTAAAATATAAGGAAACAATATGGCACAAAATTTCGCATCAGCAACATCTCAACTAGGAGTAGGAACTACAGCATTGTATACTAATACAACTTCAAGTCCTACCTCAGCAGATGCTATTATAGGTATTAGAATTGCTAATATTTTAGCAACTGCAATTACAATTTCAGTTTGGATGTCCCCAACAGGATCAGGAACAGTTTACATTGCAAAAGATTTAAGTATACCACCCAACTCTTCCGTAGAGTTAGTTCAAGGTGGTGCTAAGTTTGTATTAAATGATACAGACGTATTGAACGCAAGTTCAAGTGATGCTGTATCGGCGGATGTAGTAGTAAGTGTGGTTAAGGCAATTAGTACAACAAGTTAGGATTTTATAAATGAGTGATTTCTATAATGAAATATACATTGGAAATAAACCAGGAGCAGAACAAATCTATACTCATGCTCAAACTCTTAATAATAAAGATATTGTAATTGAATCAGCGGTCCTCGCAGGTCCCGTCACGTTCGTTAACACTATTACAGTAACAGGAGTATTGGTCGTTGTCTAAAATAGAAGTAGATGCAGTTGAACCACAATCAGGTACCAGTTTAACACTTGGTGCTTCTGGGGATACTATTACTATTCCAAGCGGAGCAATTATTTCTAATTCAGGAACAGCTGCAGGATTCGGTCCTACAGGAGCGGTATCGTGGAACACCACTCCGATTACAGCAGACCCAAGTCCAGCAGTATCTGGAGTAGGATATTTTGCAGATACAACTTCAGCAGCTTTTACCATAACACTTCCAGCTGCACCAAGTGCAGGGGCAGTAGTTGGTGTGTGTGATTACGCAGGAACTTTCGGAACAAATAATTTAACAATAGACCCTAATGGATTAAATATAAGTGGGGCAGTAGGTGATGTAGTTTTATCTACAGACGGAATCGCTGTTACTTTAGTGTATGTAGACGCCACACAAGGTTGGATTGTAACAGATACTGGTAGTAGAACAGAAACACCACAACCTTATGCAGTAGATTTTTTAGTAGTAGCTGGTGGAGGAGGTGGCGGTGGTCAAGTTGGTGGAGGAGGAGGTGGTGGTGGTTTTAGAACATCAACTCAATCCGTAACTACAGGAATAGCAATTACAGTAACAGTTGGAGATGGGGGAACTGGTGGTTCTCATTCGCCATCAGTTGTAGTTGGAACACAAGGTTCAGACTCATCAATATCAGGTTCAGGTTTAACAACAATAACTTCTGCTGGAGGTGGAAGGGGTGGTGTAGCTAATCAATATAATGGTGGAAATGGTGGTTCAGGTGGTGGTGGAAGTGGTGCAAGTAATTCAACTGCTGGTTCAGGAAACACTCCTAGTACATCTCCTAGTCAAGGAAATAATGGTGGAACTGGTCAAGCAAGTGCAACTTATGCTGGTGCAGGTGGTGGAGGAGCTGGTGCAGTTGGAGTAAATGCTAGTTCTGGAACTGCTGGTGCTGGAGGCACAGGTACAGCTTCTTCAATAACTGGTTCATCAGTAACATATGCTGGAGGAGGTGGAGGTGCTTTAGATTCTACTGCATCTGGTGCATCTGGTGGTGCTGGAGGTGGAGGTAATGGTGGAACATCTACTGGAGGTAATGGAACTGCAAATACTGGAGGTGGAGCTGGTGCTGGAGGTACACCTGGAGTTGGTGGTGTTGGTGGAAAAGGTGTTGTTATATTAAGTATTCCAACTGCAAATTATTCAGGAACAGTTACAGGTTCTCCAACGGAAGCTACATCAGGTGCAAATAAAATTTTAACATTTACAGGAGATGGTAGTTATACTACCTAAATAATTTATGGCATCATTTGCAAAAATAGGATTAAACAATAAAGTGATAGCAGTTCACTCTGTTCATAATAATGTATTAAAAGATGCAGATGGTGTTGAGCAAGAAGTTATTGGAATAGATTTTTTAACTAAATTACATGGATGGGCAATTTGGAAACAAACATCTTATAATACTCATGGTGGAGTTCATTCTTCTGGTGGAACACCTTTAAGAAAAAATCACGCAGGAATAGGATATACATATGATGAAGATAGAGATGCATTCATTCCTAAAAAACCTTACAATAGTTGGACTTTAAATGAAACAACTTGTCAGTGGGAAGCACCCGTTGCTTATCCTACAGATGGTGGTAAATATACTTGGAACGAAGAAACTACAACATGGAATTTAAATGACTAGCATTATTAAAGTAGACACGATCCAAGATCAAGACGGCAATAACATTATCAATGAAAATGCTAATACGATCACCATTGGCGCTTCGGGAGACACGATCACTATTCCAGCAGGTGCAACCTTAGCTAATAACGGAACGGCGACGGGGTTCGCTTCTATAGCTTGGCAAGCAGTAACAACAATGCAAGCGTA
>FLOH01001161.1_pt1 | contig 42892 bp, 30 predicted proteins | sample 756751 | NCBI WGS metagenome assembly FLOH01 (sample SAMEA4026879, study PRJEB14308) | marine metagenome | biome: coastal water; material: water | depth 74 m
AACGGACGGTGCAGATGGCGCTGACGGAGCACAAGGTCCTCAAGGCCCAGCAGGTGCTGACGGAGCAGATGGAGCACAAGGCCCGCAAGGACCAGCAGGTACTGATGGAGCAGATGGAGTTGATGGAGCACAAGGCCCGCAAGGCCCAGCAGGAGCAGACGGAGCACAAGGCCCAGCAGGAGCCGATGGTGCAGATGGAGCGCAAGGTCCAGCAGGATTAGATGGAACGAATGGAACGGACGGAGCAGATGGCGCGGACGGAGCACAAGGTCCAGCAGGAGCAAATGGTACTGACGGAGCAGATGGCGCTGATGGCGCACAAGGTCCAGCGGGAATAGATGGAACTAATGGTACTGACGGAGCAGATGGCGCGGACGGAGCACAAGGTCCGGCAGGATTGGATGGAACAAATGGCACGGACGGAGCAGATGGCGCTGACGGGGCACAAGGTCCAGCAGGTGCTGACGGTGCCGATGGAGTTGACGGAGCACAAGGCCCGCAAGGACCAGCAGGTGCTGACGGTGCCGATGGAGTTGACGGAGCAGACGGAGCACAAGGGCCAGCAGGTGCTGACGGTGCAGATGGCGCAGACGGAGCACAAGGTCCAGCAGGAATAGACGGAACAAATGGAACTGACGGTGCAGATGGCGCTGACGGAGCACAAGGCCCAGCAGGAATAGACGGAACAAATGGCACGGACGGAGCAGATGGCGCTGACGGAGCACAAGGTCCAGCAGGAATAGACGGAACAAATGGCACGGACGGAGCAGATGGCGCAGTAGGCCCACAAGGACCAGCGGGACCACAGGGTCTACAAGGAATTCAGGGAACTACAGGACCAGCAGGTCCAGTTGGCTGTACTAATCCGAACATCGTTATTAAGTCTAACGGTAGTTCAGCGGTATGCTCTCAGATATTTGATGATGGTCTTAGAGTAGGTATCAATACAACCTCACCGAGTCATAAATTTCATATTGTTGGTACGGATAATAGTGTTCTTAGAGTGCAAGGCACTGGTTCTTTTGGGTCAGGTGCACGGTTTAACTATGGAGATGCTAACTATGTTTATATTGAAGAAGACATTGATGACAACATTCATTACTACAGTGCTGGAAGACACTGGTTTGATGGTGGTTGGGTTGGAGTGCTAACTAATAATCCTAGCTCTCATTTAGATGTAATCGGTGCAGGTACTTTCGGCAACGGGACGTACCGTGCAAGAGTTGGATGGTATTCAGGATCAGACCCGATTGTCGCTCCTTCTGTTGATACTTGGGGCCTTTGTGGAACGTTTGCAGAATCATGGTGGGAGGTTAATACATATTTTTTAAATGTATGGTCCGAAAGAAGTAAGAAAAGAGATATCACAGCAATAACAGGGGATTTGTATGATGTAATTTGGAATGACATTGACAAGTTGGATCCTTACTTCTATAAGTTCAAAGTTGAAGAGGATCAATTAGACGCGTCTAATCCTTCTAATAAGTACCGAGCTCAAATGCGAATGGGTGTAATGATAGACGAAGTGCCTGATTATATTAAGGATAAGACTTTCACTCACCTTGATTTATATGGGTTTTCTACGCTAACAATGGCTGGTCTCAAAAGCCTTAAGCAAGATGTTGAAAATCTAAAATCTTCTGTTGAGACAACCAACAACAAGGTGAAAATCAATGAATTCGGAAGTGTGAGCCTTGATGGAAATGTAATGTTTGTGGCTTACCCTAAGGAATTCGCTGAGAAATTGAATGGTCAACTACCAGTTATTTCGCTTACAACTTCTAATCCAAATGTGGTTGCCAGTGTTGTTTCAAAATCTGCTAACGGGTTTGAGATTAGGACGTCTGAAAATGTTTCAGGTTTGAATATTGATTGGGTTGCTTATGCCAAAATCACGAAGTCGGTGACTAATGAAGGTAGCAAGCTATCTGATGTGAAAGGTAGATTGGACATTCCTGAAGGCGAGGAGAATATGATAAGAAGCGCATTTGAGGAAAATCATGTGGTGGTTGAATCTCCTGGTACTCCGCAACGAACTGCTTTACCAAAAAAATAATCATCGGCTTCAGTTAATTCTGAAGCAATCGATGAATTGGAAAACTCAACAAGTATTACAAACAGTGTAAATAATTAATCATGAAAAAAGGTTTACTGATTACAGCAGGATTGATTCTTGGATTGGTGTCTTCGAATCTGTATGCTCAGGATAACATGGGAGTAGGTACATCTACCCCTGATCCAAGTGCGGTGTTGGATTTAGATGCAACAGATAAAGGTTTACTTGTTCCGCGTCTGACAACTTCACAGAGAACTTTAATATTTACACCAGCTACGGGTCTTCTCGTATTTGACACCGATGTTAATCAGTTTTGGTTTTTTGACGGTGCTCAATGGGTGCAAGCAATCGGCCCAATGGGAAACCAAGGACCTCAAGGACCTCAAGGTCCAGCAGGTTTAGACGGAGCTCAAGGCCCAGCAGGTGCTGACGGTGCAGATGGAGCACAAGGACCACAAGGTCTAGCTGGTGTTGATGGAGCCCAAGGACCGCAAGGTCCAGCTGGAGTTGCCGGAGCAGCAGGAGCAGACGGAGCTCAAGGCCCAGCGGGTGCTGATGGCGCAGCAGGAGCAGATGGAGCGCAAGGTCCAGCAGGAGCAGATGGTGCCGATGGCGCACAAGGTCCAGCAGGTGCTGATGGCGCAGACGGAGCACAAGGCCCAGCAGGTGCTGATGGCGCAGATGGAGCCGATGGCGCACAAGGGTCACAAGGTCCAGCAGGTGCTGATGGAGCAGATGGAGCGCAAGGTCCAGCAGGTGCTGATGGAGTTCAAGGACCACAAGGTCCACAAGGACCACAAGGCACTGCAGGAGCAGACGGAGCTGATGGGGCACAAGGATTAGCAGGTGCTGATGGAGCAGACGGAGTTGATGGCGCTCAAGGTCCTCAAGGACCACAAGGCGTGGCAGGAGCAGACGGTGCAATTGGTCCACAAGGACAACAAGGACCTCAAGGCCCACAAGGAGTACCTGGAGCACAAGGTTCAGCAGGAGCAGACGGAGCACAAGGCCCAGCAGGACCACAAGGTGCAGCAGGAGCAAACGGAGCAAATGGAGCACAAGGTCCAGCAGGAGCTAACGGAGCACAAGGTCCAGCAGGAGCACAAGGAGCTCAAGGTCCAGCAGGTCCAGTTGGATGTGGAACAGCTAATTACTTAGTTAAGTCTAATGGAAGCACCGCAGTTTGTAGCCAAGTGTATGATAATGGTTCGGCAGTGGGAATTGGTACAGCAGCACCAGGATACAAACTTGATTTGGTAGGTGGTCAGCAACGAATTCGCTATGATCGTTACGCACAATCTGGTGCAGGTTCTAACCTGATAGTTGAAATCCCATGGCCAGGACCATCATTGTATTTGCCTTCGGTAGGATTTCATTGGCCAGGACAGTATTTATCTCAGCTTTCAATGTTTAACAATGGTGGTATAGCTGCAATTGATAACGCAGGTACAAACGGAGTTCCATTTTATGCTTCAAGTTTTAACAACTATAGTGATATCAACATCAAGAAAGATGTGGTTGAATTGAATGAAGCGGATTACATCAAATGCTTGAACGACATTATAGAGATTCGAAATATTAAGTACCGATTTCGGAATGAAGATGCAGACAAAGCTGCTGCAGAATCGAATGGCATGATTTACAGAGCACAGCCACACATTGGGGTTGAAGCTCAAAGTTTACCAGCAGAAGTTTACACAGAAGTGCTAAATGCTACTTCGCCTGATGGGTCAAACGAAGACGCGATTGATTTCAAAGGATACGGTCTTGCAGATATGGACGGACTGCTAATTGGAGGTATCAAGGCATTAGATGCAAAAATTGAGAAGAAGGATGAGTTGATTCAAAATATGCTGATGGAGCAGCAACTGCTAATTGAGCAGTTACGCGCAGAAATTGAGGCATTGAGAAACAGTTCTAAATAATCTACTTCCAACACATTAAATCTGAATAAGATGAAAGAATATTACACTAATCCGGTTTCACGCTTAGGTTCCAAAATTGGCACTGTTGTAGCGACAGGAGCCTTAATTCTTGGAGCATTCAGTGCTAACGCTCAGTTTGTTGTGTTCAATAATGGTGCAGAAGTGACGGTGAGTCAAGGATGTATCGTTACCATTAACACGGGCGACTTGAACAATGATGATGGCACAATTGATAATGCAGGTCGTATTACGGTTGATGGCAATCTAACAAACGGTGATATCCTAACAGGTGCAGGAAGTGCTACTGGAATTTTCAATGTAAATGGAAACTGGGAAAACAACGCTGTTTTTACCGCTGACCAAAGTCTTGTTTCATTGAACGGGGCAAATCAAATGATTACGGGTACCGTTATGTCTAGTTTTAACAATTTGAATCTTTTGGGTTCAGGTGTAAAATCAATGACTCTCGATGCCCAGGTTCTTGGTATACTGCAACTTAACGACAGACAGCTTTCTACTGGAATCAACACTTTAAGTGTTCTCAATACAGCTTCAACGGCCGTTACGGAAATAGGCGGGTTTGTTAGTAGCCTTGGAGCAGGAAGACTTTCTTGGGCCATGAATAGCACTGACCTATATGTTTTTCCACTAGGAAGTAGTGTAGGTACACTTAGAATTAGACCATTAGCAATTCAACCTGTGAGTGCTTCACCAAATACGTTTGCTGCAAGATTCGCAAATGTAGATGCAACTACAGATGGCTTTGATGTTGCAGAGACTGCTCCTGAGCTTTGCTTTGTAAATGACTTATTCTACAATCAAATTGATCACGTTTCTGGTTCAGATCCAGCGGACATTACACAATTTTTTGTGTTAGCTGATGATGGAGACTGGGAGAATGGTGCACATTGGCAAGGAACCCCGCAGTGGGAAGATATGACTGGTACTACTTTAGGAACAAGTGGAGGTTACTCTACTGTTACCAATGCAAATTGGTCAGACTTTTCTCAGCCTGCATTTGCACTAGCTAATGCATTGCCTGAAGTAAGTATAGATGCAGTTGCTCCATTATGTGAACTAAGCTCGCCAGTTGCACTTAACGCTTCACCAGCAGGTGGAACTTATAGCGGAGATGGTGTAAATAACGGAATGTTCAACGCTGCTAATGCGGGAGGAGGAACACATACAGTTACTTACACCTATACTAACGGATTCGGTTGTTCAAATTCAGCTGAAATTCAAATTGTTGTTGGAGATGAGCCTGTTGTGACAATCACTTCAAGCAACAACGGTTCACTGGAACTTTGTGATGGAGAAACAATGGATTTGGTAGCAACAACAGGATTTGTTAGCTATGAATGGAACAACTTTGACCCTAACGAGTCGATTACAGTAAGCACAAGCGGACAGTACTCTGTAACTGTAGAAGATGCCAACGGTTGTATGGGAACATCTGCCATTGCTAACGTTACAATTCAGCCAAACCCAGCACCTGTTGTTTCAGCTGGTGGACCACTTGTTTTCTGCGAAGGCGAAAGTGTTGTCCTATCTACAGCGGTTAATCAAGGCACTTACTTGTGGGAAGGAACCAACGGTACGAACCCTACTACAGTTGTGTGGGATTCTGGAGACTACTTTGTAACGGTTACTAATCAGTTTGGATGTGTTGGAGTATCAAACTCTATTACGGTTGATGTGACTCCAATGGACGAGGCTGTAATCTTAGAAAACGGAAACGATTTGACTGTTGATCCTCCAGGAACTGGATATCAGTGGTTCTTGAATGGAGACCCGATTCCAGGAGCAACAGGAATTGACTATGAAGCTATTCAGAGTGGTAACTACCACGTAGAGTACATCGGACCAAACGGTTGCCCAACGTCTACATACGTTCTTGAGTTCACACTACAAACAGGAATTGAGGAATACAGCATTTTCGATGTTCTTGATGTTTATCCAAATCCAGGCGAAGGACAATTCACCATTCGTGGAGTATTGCCAACAATGGAAGATGTAACGATTGAATTGACAAACATGCTTGGTCAAGCATTACAGCCAGCGGTTATTATCAATACAACGAATGAATTCACACAGCCAATGGATATCAGCAGATACGCAAATGGCGTGTATTTCATCCGAATTCAAGCTGCCGATAGTGCGGTTACTGTTCGGTATATCAAAAGCTAATTTGGAAGGATAAATTCCACTATCCAACCCCCTTTTTGCGAGGCCCATTCATAACCTGAATGGACCTTACTTTTGTAACGTGATTAAAGAACTGTTTTCGAGTGTGTTGTTTCCGTTAATACTGGTCATCATCCTAGTGTTAGTGAAGCTGGCCGAGTTGGTATTTGATATTGATTTCGTTCAGTTTGGAATTTTCCCGAGAAAGGCCTCAGGCCTTTTAGGAATACTTACATATCCATTTATTCACTCGGATTGGAAGCATCTAGCCAATAATTCTACTGCACTTCTAGTGCTAGGTACAATGCTATTTTACTCTTACCGGAAGGTTGCAAGTAAAACCTTGCTCTGGGTTTATCTAATTAGTGGAGTATGGCTTTGGATAGGAGGAAGAGCCAATTTCCATATTGGTGCCAGCGGAATAGTCTATGGTCTTTTTGGGTTTCTATTCGTCAGTGGGGTTATTAGAAAACATCTAAAGTTGATGGCGCTTTCTATGTTGGTCATTTTCCTTTATGGCTCATTGGTTTGGGGAATTTTCCCAATTGACGAACGCATTTCGTGGGAAGGTCACTTGTTTGGTCTATTTGCAGGAATAGTTGTGGCAATTGTATATCGTAAGCAAGGTCCGCAACGCCCAAAGTATTCATGGGATTTTGTTGATGAAGAGATAGTGCCAGAGTGGTATCCAGACCCAGAACGAGAGAGAGCTAGACAAGCAGAACAACAATTAGAAAAACAAAAGCAGCAAAAGTTGAAGCAAGCGGAAGGGCCGAAAATCAACATTAATTACGTTTACAAAAAGAAAGATGGAGAGGCAAATCGGAACTAAAAAGCGTGTTTTTTCTTTCGTTCTATATGCAGGTTTAGGTATAACCACCGAGGTGTTTTTTACAGCCTTTGTCGATCTTATTGCTTCGGGTAATTTGGATAATCTAGCACTAAGAGGGTACAGTTATATTTGGATGTTTCCCATTTACGGAATCACCTCTGTCGCCTTTCCTATTGGTTTTGAAGTCCTGAAAAGATGGAATCGCCTGCTACGATATTTTACTTACGCAGTAGTAATTCTTATTGTAGAGTTGATTGCTGGTTTTTTACTCGAACAAACAACAGGAAGTTGCCCGTGGGAGTATCAAGTTGGTTGGCATTTCGGTGGCTACATCAGATTCGATTATTTACCACTATGGATGCTATTTGGAGCAATCATTGAAGAGTTTCATCGCTTTAACCGAAGTATCGGAATCGCATAAAAAAAGGGCTTGCCAACGGCAAGCCCTTTTACTTTTAATTAGGTTGAATATTAGTTGTTGAGCATAACTGGCATCACCAACATAAGCAGGTTTTCGCCTTCAACAACAGACTCACTAGGTAAAAGAATTCCGGCTCTATTTGGCTCAGACATTTCAATTACAACTTCTTCGGTTTCTACGTTATTCAACATTTCAATCAGGAATCTTGAATTGAATCCGATTTCCATGTCTTCACCTTTGTAGCTACATGTTAACCTTTCATCCGCATTATTAGAAAAATCTGGGTCTTCAGCAGATACATGTAACTCGCTTCCTGCCATCTTTAATCTAACCTGATGTGTTGTTTTATTTGAGAAATAAGACACACGCTTTACAGAGCTTAAGAATTGTCCGCGGTTAACTTTCAATACGTTAGGATTAACCTTAGGTATTACTGCATCGTAATTTGGATAACGTCCGTCAATTAAGCGACAAACCAACGTTACTTCTCCAAAACTAAACCGAGCATTGGTCTCGTTATACTCAATATTTACATCAGCTTCTTCAGTTGCCAATACGTTTTTGAGTAGCGTTAAAGGCTTTTTAGGCATGATAAAAGTTGCACCTGCATCAGCCTTAGCGTCTGTTCTGGTGTACTTTACCAACTTGTGGGCATCAGTAGAAACAAACGTTACGCTGTCAGAATTCAATTCAAAGTAAACCCCAGACATTACAGGTCTTAACTCGTCATTGCCAGCTGCAAAAATTGTTTTGCTAATAGCTCTGGCCAAAAGGTCGGCTGTTACAATAGTTGATGCGGCAGCTTCAATTTCTGGAGATTTTGGGAATTCACTTCCGTTTAATCCGGCCACATTATACTCACCATATTCTGATGTAAATCGAACAGCAAATGTTTCTTGATTTACGGAAAATGTAATTGGTGTGTCAGGGAAACTTTTTAATAAATCGAGTAGAATTCTTGCAGGAATAGCAACTTGACCTTTTTCCTTAGACGTAACTTCAAAAGAAGTTGTCATGGTGGTTTCAAGGTCTGAACCTGAAACTGTCAGTTTATTCTCATCAATTTCAAACAGAAAGTTGTCGAGGATAGGAAGCGTGTTGTTTGTGCTTACTACACCACTTATTGCTTGTAAATTCTTGAGTAACAATTGACTCGAAACAATGAACTTCATGTGTGTTTTTTTCGATTGGGTCACAAATATAGATTAATGCACCTTTGAACGCCTCAAGGTGTTGAAAACTATGAATTAGTTATCTCTTCTTAGTTTGGGGTCGATGAGCAAACTTTCAATTGGAGCAGTAAGTCTATCAAAGGAGAAATATTGAATAAGCGCGACTTCTGTTTTGCTTCCATTTATTATACCGTGCATTCGATCCGTGTCCCACTTTAGTGGATTTCCGTCTATATCCAAAGAGCCAGGGTTTGCTGGTATTTGATACGCAGTCACAGTTTTTGTGGCCCCTTTAGGGTCGGTTACCGAAATGGTGAAGTACGGTTCTGATTGCGAAATACTATCAACCCGTTCTTGATTATATGGCTGAATTCCTTCAAACCTTATGTTTTTGTAGTTCAACAAATAACGTTTCACGAAAACTGTATCCATGTTTGGAACTATTTGCTCTGCACCATTGAATAGCTGAACAATACGTTCGCTAGAATGCGTGATTCTGTATGATTTCTGAGGGTTTTGATGAAATTCAACTTTTACTTCTGCAATTTGTGGTAATCGATTAGCGAAAATTTCACTGTCTCGCCACTCCAATGATCTTGTTAGATATCTACTAGATAAATAGCCATTAAAACCAGGGATATGGCAGATAAAGGGCGTTCTCGACCCTTCTATGAGCATATACGTCCCCATATTGTCCTTTGTGGCATCGCCAACATAATAGGTTTTAACCTTTTTATCTCCTTGGTAAACCTCAACTTTCGTAGATTTTCCAGCTAGGAGTTTTACAATATTATCATGCGCTGTATTAGCTACCGGAGCCTTCATTTCAACACGGCTTATCGTCTTAAGCAACACATCCATGGCGTCTTTACGCGCTTTGTAGTTTTTATCTACAACCCATTCGGTGGTACTCTGTCTTTCTAGCAGAACCTTTTGTCCGGTTTTATCAGCAAGAAATATTTTGGTAACTGAGGCTGTGTCTTTTACCGCGAAATCGTGTAAATCGGGTTTAATGGTGCCAGTGCCTTTTTGCTTGAATACAACAAACGCAAATGTTCCGAGAATCACTAGAATTACAAGACCAATTAGGTTCTTTTTCATGATTTAAGCGTAGCGTTTTTTACGGAGATAGGCATTGATAAAACCGAACAATAGCACCAGTAAAATTGGAATACCAACATTAATAATTTGCCACTTTGTTCTTTCAGCTTCTGCTTTTTTTCTGTCAAGTAATCTAATTTCCAGTGATCTTGAGCGGATAGAAGTCAAACTCATATCATCACACAGATAGTTAATTGCATTGAGTAAGAAAGTCTTGTTGCCAAATTGCTGATTAGTGTATTTGTCGAAGCCTGTTGGAAGATACGTGCCGTCCGGATTAATATGATTGCGCATGATGTCGCCATCAGAAACCACAATCATTTTGCTTTGCTTTCCCGTTTCTCGAAATTGAATGTCTTTGCTTGCCTTTATCATAGTGGTAAGGCGATTTTTGAAAACGCTTTCAAACTTCCCTTCAAGCAAAATTGCCACTGGCACATACTTGCGGTTAAACTGCTCTGGCTTCGGCTCCTGAACCATCACATCCAAACTTACATTGGTTGGAGTTCTTAGTACACGCGTTTTGTCGGAAGTAGAAAGTAAGATGGTTTTCTTGATTCCCAGATTCCCAACCGTGTCTAAACTTGAAGCAAACTCAAGCTTAATTCCATTCAAATTCCGCACAATTGGATGCTCGCTTGTTGGGATAGCAATTGGGAAGAAAACCCAAGGCTGAAGAGCCCATTGAAGCTGATCGCCAACATAACCCGAAGGCCCTGGAATGGCTGCGCAACGAGCATCTTGTAGTAAATCGGTGTTTACACGCACTCCATATTTGAAGAGCATGTCCTCTAGGTTTGTTGATTGAGGAATGGCCAACGTAGATGGGGCATACCGCAAACTATCCATGTTACAGAAAACAGATTCCATTAACCATAATACTCGACCGCCATACATTATGTACTGGTCAATCATAAACTTGTCTTCTTCCGAGAATGCGGAATCTGGCTTTGCAATTACAATTGCCTTGTATCTAGGGAAAATTATGGTTCCGCTATCGCCCTCTGCTCGGCTAACCAAACTATTTAACTGACCGTTAATATTTACACGTTCCAATCGGTAATATTCGGAAAGCGATTTAGCCATATCAGCTACTTGTCGCTCAGTTAATTCCCCGTGCCCTTCAATAAAACCAACGCTTTCTGCTCTTACAGAAGTTAGTTTTCGAATAGCATTGGTTATTTCATACTCTAAGTCTTCGGTAGAGCTATTGAGCATTTGCTCTGGTGCTGCACCCATTTGACTTTTAAGGAGTTGTAAAGCAGTCTCTTCCCCACGGTAGGTCATAATTGCCCCAGGGAAAATCAATTTTTGCTCAACACCATCTTCAGCCTTAATCTGAATGTTGGTTGGCATCAGCCCTTGTTTCGCCAACTGACGATAGAGTTCGTTCCTACTTTTTTCATCAGGCTGATTACTTGGGTTGATGAATTCGTACTCGATTTTATTGCCAGAAAAGGCTCTAAACTCATCCAACATTTCGCGCGTTCTATCTCGCAATCGTCTGAATCCAGCTGGCAATTCTCCGTCTAAATAAACTTTGAGGTATATCACGTCATCAAGTCCCTCCAACAATTCTGTCGAGGTGTCAGAAAGAGTGTAACGTCCTTCGGTAGTTAGGTCAAAACGTGTAAAGTAGAAACCGCTTAAAACGTTCAAAACAATAACGATTCCGACTACCGTTATCAACTGGATGATATCTCTTAATGCCGGCTTCATTACCACTTTCTACTTTCTAAAACGGTTCGCGTAAGGGTGATGAAGACTGCAATGAGACTGATTAGATAAACCACATCTCTCGTGTCAATTACTCCACGACTTAAACTGCTGTAATGGCTGTTTATTCCAATGCCTAAAAGAAGGTGGTCCCATGTTCCTAGAAACTGGAAGGAAGCGACTGTTTCAAGTCCAATCCATAAACCCCAGCTTAGAAAAACAGCCAGTATAAAACTGATAATCTGATTGTTGGAAACTGCAGAACTGAAGATGCCAATACTTACAAAAGATGCGCCTAAAAGCAATAGACCAATGTATGACCCCCAAACACTACCTGTATCAATGTTTCCGGCCGGGTTACCCAATTGGTACACCGACATGAAATAAACTAACGTAGGTAGCAAAGCGAAGATTACGAGCACTAATCCACCAAAGTATTTGGCGAGAATTATGCTCAAATCGCTAAGAGGACGGGTGTGTAAAAGCTCTATTGTTCCGCTGCTTTTTTCATCCGCAAAACTGCGCATGGTAATGGCAGGAATAAGGAATAGAAACACCCAAGGAGCCACAACGAAAAGCGTGTTGAGATCGGCATAACCGTTATCAATAACATTTGCGTCTGTAGGTAGCACCCACATAAAAAGCCCAACGAATAGCAAGAACACACAGATAACGATGTATCCGATGAGTGAATTCAGAAAACTGTTTATCTCTTTTTTAAGCAGGGCCCACATTGGTGCGCGAAGTTAATGGTTCGAAGTAGACGCATCAATGCGAAACATTGGTAGAAAATTACTGTTCAGTGGGAGTTTTCTAAAATGGAATATTCCATCGAAATAGATATCTGAAGGCTTATTTGTTCCAAAGCCAATCTGTAGAATATTCGGTTCCGTCAAACGCCCAAAACTGACCTTTTACGTAGCGATATCCTTTGTCGGCTGAAGCCATCAATTTCATGTCGTCCTCAGAAAGATTGATTTCTGTCGACTTGAAGTTCTGAAGTTGCCTTTCTGGATTGACAGATTTCGGGATAACCGCAGTGCCTCGTTCCATAGCCCAAGCAATCATTATCTGAGCTTCAGAACAGTTGTGCTTTTTAGCCAATTCTTTGATTACTGGATGAGCGAATAAATTAGGTTCATCATCAGCTTTCATTCCCGCACTTCTATCGGGCGAGCCAAGTGGGGAATAGGCTGTAACATGGATTCCGTTAGCTGCGCAATATTTCAACAGGTCATTCTGATGTAACTGTGGGTGCAATTCCACTTGGTTCATCTCAGGTTTGATGGTGGCAAGCTTTGATAACGCTTCTAGTTTGTGCTTGTTGAAATTGCAAACGCCTATGTGCTTCGCCAAGCCAAGTTCAACAGCTTCCTCCATTACGCGCCATGTTTCAATGTGTGGCACTTCGCTAGTTGGCAGCGTCTCCTCAGCCTTTGATGCGTTGAAGAAGTCCTTCTTGAAAACGTGCGGCCAATGCACCAAATACAAATCGAGGTAATCGAGTTGCAAATCTGCCAATGTGCTTTTTAACGCTGGAAGTACATCTTCCTTTTTATGACAATGGTTCCAGAGTTTGGACGTAATCCAAACATCTTCGCGCTTTACATCTCCATCTTTAAACGCATCGGCAAATGCCTGTCCAATCTCTTTTTCGTTCATGTAAATGAAGGCGCAATCGAAATGACGGTAGCCGACTTTGATGGCAGAACGAATAGCATCTGATACTTCACCTGGTTTTGATTTCCACGTTCCAAGTCCAAGAATGTCAAGTTTGTCTCCGTTTCTGAATGTTAGTTTTTTCATTTAACTAGGTATAAGGATTAAGTAATAAGGGGTGAGAAATTAATCTGTGGCAATCAGTTTTATCAGTTCAATCTGTGTACTATTAAAGCCGCAGGCTTCCTAATTGTTCACTCACATGGTTGAATTCTTCCACAATCTCTTTCACAATATCACCTGCTGGTTTCATCGCGTTGATGTAGCCAGAGATTTGCCCGATTTCCAATTCTCCTTCTTCCATATCTCCTTCAAACATTCCTTTTTTAGAGCGAGCTCTTCCAAGAAGTTCAAGTAATTCCCCTCCTTCTGCTCCTCGGTCTTCCATTGCTTTTACTTCTTCAAAGAATTTGTTCTTCAGCAATCGAACAGGAACTAATTTCTTCATGCTCAACTTGGTGTCACCTTCTTTGGCATCTACAACCGCTTGCTTAAAGTATTCGTGAGCAGAGCTTTCGGGCGAAGCCACAAATCGACTTCCAATCTGCACGGCTTCGGCACCTAATGCAAAAGCCGCCAACATGCTCCTGCCTGTTCCTATTCCGCCAGCGGCAATCACAGGAATATTCACCGCATCAACAACCTGAGGAATAAGACACATGGTGGTTGTTTCTTCTCGGCCGTTATGTCCACCAGCCTCAAATCCTTCTGCTACAACAGCATCGCAACCAGCGTCTTCTACCTTTTTGGCTAAAACAGAACTGGCTACTACGTGAACTACGATAATGCCGTGTTCTTTCAACAAAGGCGTCCATTTCTTGGCGCTTCCAGCAGATGAAAAAACAATTGGAACCTTTTCTTCAATAATGGTTTGAATGTGCTTCTCGATATCTGGATAAAGCAACGGAATGTTGACAGCGAAAGGCTTATTTGTAGCAGCCTTACATTTTTGAATGTGCTCTCGAAGCACGTCAGGATACATAGAACCGGAACCAATAATACCTAATCCGCCTGCGTTGCTCACCGCACTTGCTAACCGCCAACCGCTGCACCAAATCATACCTGCTTGAATTATGGGATATTTTATGTTGAAAAGCTCTGTGATTCTATTGTTCATCTGTGCCGAGGTGGTATAAATTTGTTCGCTGAACGAATGTAGGAATATCACTCACATCACTCTAAAACACAATGGAAAGAGATAAAGAAATATTTGACCTTATTGAGAAGGAAAAACACCGTCAACTAGAAGGAATTGAATTAATTGCGTCAGAGAATTTTGTCAGCAAACAGGTTATGGAAGCGCAAGGTTCCGTGCTTACAAACAAGTATGCAGAAGGACTTCCTGGGAAGCGTTATTACGGTGGATGTGAGTTTGTGGATCAGGTGGAAGACTTGGCTCGTGAAAGAGCGAAAGAACTGTTTAATTGTGAATTTGTGAATGTTCAGCCACATTCGGGCGCTTCGGCCAATTCGGCTGTGGCCTTGGCTTGTCTTAAGCCTGGTGATAATATTCTAGGTTTCGACCTTTCTCACGGTGGTCACCTAACGCATGGTTCTCACGTGAACTATAGCGGTATTCTCTACAACCCACATTTCTACGGAGTTGGAAGAGAAACGGGAACCGTGGATTATGACGCCATGGAGGTAACCGCTAAAGAGTGCAAACCAAAGCTGATTATTGCTGGTGCATCTGCTTATAGCCGCGATTGGGATTATAAGCGTATGAGAGCGATTGCCGATGAGGTTGGTGCATTGCTTATGGCCGATATTTCGCATCCATCAGGGATGATTGCACGAGGGTTACTAACTGATCCGATGGAAGACTGTCACATCATTACAACTACCACGCATAAAACACTTCGCGGACCGCGTGGTGGAATGATTATGATTGGTAAGAATTTCGATAATCCTTGGGGATTGAAGACTGGAAAAGGAAATTTGAAAAGCATGGGAATGCTGATAAACAGCGCTGTTTTCCCAGGAATGCAAGGTGGACCATTAGAGCACGTAATTGCGGCTAAAGCCATTGCTTTTCAAGAAGCACTTTCTGATGAATATCTAGAATACTGCGTTCAAATGTTGAAAAATGCCAAAACAATGGCAGCTGAGTTTATGGACCGAGGTTACAAAATCATTTCTGGCGGAACAGACAATCATTCCATGTTGATTGACTTACGCTCAAAAGGTGTGACTGGGAAAGATGCTGATGCTGCGCTTGGCAAAGCAGATATCACAGTAAACAAGAATATGGTACCGTTTGATGATCAGCCACCAATGATTAGTTCAGGTATCCGAGTTGGAACGCCTGCAATTACCACTCGTGGTTTGAAGGAGGCTGAAGTGAGAACTATCGTTGACCTAATGGACAGAGTAATCACTAACGCTGAAAACGAAGTTATTGCTGCTGAAGTGAAAAAGGAAGTTCATGAATTAATGAGCGGTAGACCGCTTTTTGCACAATAAGATTGAATGGAAGATTACCAAACAGCGGTAGATGTACAGATACGTTTCCGTGACACCGATTCTTTGGGGCATGTGAATAACGCTGTATTCCTATCGTGGATGGAATTGGGGCGCATGGCTTTTTCAGACGCCAAATGGCCCAATATAGATTGGAGCAAGGAAGGTTTTATTCTAGCGCACGTAAGTATTGACTACATAGAGCCAGTTTTTCTGAACGATAAGGTGAAGGTGTATATGAAGGCCGGAAGGGTTGGTGCGAAAAGCATTACGCTGGAATGCCTCATCACCAAGACTGATAAGAAAGGCGAACGTCTAACAGCCAAAGGCACCAATATTATTGTTGCTTTCGACTATGAGAAGAACACTTCTGTCCCGATTCCAGAAGAATGGAAGCAGGCGATGGCGGGTTAATTACCCGTGAATCTTCTCTTCGTTACCGAGCTTGCTCATAATTTCGGCCTCAAACACAAGTAGGTCGTTCCACTTTTTGTCGGCTATTTCTCTACCCCCATATTTTCTGGCGTAATTGAGAAACAGCGTGTAATGATTAGCCTCGCTTATCATTAAATCATGATAGAAAGTGGCCAATTCTTTATCCGTAATATTCTCGGACAAGACCTTGAAACGCTCGCAGCTTCTGGCCTCTATCATGGCCGAAATAAGCAGATCGTGAACTAAGCGGTCTTCACGTTTTCCACCTTGAGGGAAGTATGCCATTAACTGACGTACATATTCGTCCTTACGAGGCTTGCCAAGTTCTAAGCCTCTTGCCAGAATGCGTTCATGCACCATTTGAAAATGGGTGAGTTCTTCTTGCGCTAATTCTAGCAATTCTGTAATCAATTCCGATTTATCGGGATAGCGAATAATGATAGAAATTGCGTTAGACGCTGCTTTCTGTTCACAGTATGCGTGATCCGTTAGAATTTCTTCAATATTCTTTTCGGCAATGTTTGCCCAACGAGGGTCGGTAGGTAATTTCAGTCCAAGCATAAACGCAAATTTAGGGCAAAAGAAAACCGCTTCCGAATCAACGAAAGCGGTTTCAAACTGAATTAAATCAGTTTATTTTTTCTTCTTTCCTACAGGCTCTTGAACTGGTGCAGGCTGTGCAGGTGCAGCTTCAGCTCCTTCCAACTTAATGCCTAATTCATCTACTACTGCTCTAGTGATGTCGTGTCCGTCAGGTCCCCAAAGAACAATTGAAGTTCCCGATCCATCTACTGAATTCAATACGTAATCGAATCCTTTTTTCTTAGCCACAGCGGCCATTGCTGTTCTAATTCTATCAAGAACAGGCTGAAGCATTTCATTACGCTTTTGAGCCAATTGCTGCTCTGCAGCTTGCGCAGCTTCACGAAGTTTTTTATCCTCTTCAAGGCCTTTTTGCTGTAATTGAAGGGCCTTAGCGGTGTCTCCCGCTGCAAGTACCTGATTGAAGTTCTTGACAAGCTCGTCTAATTGAGCCTTTAAATCATCAACTCTCTTCTGTAAACCGGTACCGTATATCTGAAGATCCTCGTTGATTTTCTTCTGTTCTGGCATAACAGATAAAATGGCGTTGATATCTGCGTATCCTACATTTTGCGCGATCGAAAGTGTAGAAGTGCTGGCAACAACAATAAGTGCGATTATTAATTTTTTCATATTTGGTTTATTGGATTTAGCGTGCAAAGAACGACAATCATGCCAGTATGCACGAAGTGCTGCTCTTAAAAAAGATTAAAAATAAAGTTTCACTTGGCCGTTGAGGTGATGATGGACGCAAGTTTCGTGCAAAAATGAATTAAATCGCGCACTTCAGTTTCACTCATTATTCTGTTTTTGCCCATAACCAGAATAGATGTTTCGTTACTCTCAATTCTATAGGGCATTTGGTTTTCTAAAAACTCTAAAAGTTCGTTGCTGAAGAATGCTCTTACCGCCTGTTCATTTTCTCCTTTCAGGCGAAAATCGTCTGAGAACTTTTTGAAGTTTTTAAAGTCAATGTCGTCATATCCCGCTAGTGCGGCAATACGGTCAAACAAATGTTCTTGCTCAATTGTAAAGGCTGGAATACTATTGTTAAGCCCAATTATAGCAACTGTTGCTTGCAGTTTCACCTTCGCATGAAATTCGCCTTCATGAAAATCCGCATCCTTAACCATGATGGAACCCCCTTCGACAATGCCAGTTAATTTATTGTATACACGGTCTACAGCCCGATTACGAAACATGTGAAAATTGACAAGGCTACTTATAAACCGAATGATTCCGGGGTCGAAATTCCAGTGTAATTCTGTTGCTAATGCTTGTAGTTTTTGCTGACGAGAAGTAAGCGGTTTAGCTTTTGGCTGTTCTGCGCCTGATTTTCCTTTAAACCGGACAGAAAGTGGATGGCTGGCAAACGTATGATGCGTGTCAAGACCAATAATTTCAAATTGGCCACCTTTTCTAATATGGTCCTCTTCATACTCAGCAAGATGTTCCATAACTGTATGGTCGATAAACTCTGCTAACGAAACATCTACATTAATAGAAGCATTTCTCGGAATCACTTCAAGCGCCTTTTTTAATCTTGGGTAGTTTAGAAAGTTGCTGTAGCCTTTCACGCTAATATGAAATTTGCTATCGTCATCACCTTCTTGATAAGACACCACATTTGGTCTAAACAAAATGGTAAACAACTTACTCAGTGAGCGCAGACGAACTATATGGATTACAATAGTTAGAACGGTTCCTGCGGCAATACCAAGAATAAGGTCGTTGGCAAGCGTTACAAGAAGGGTTACTGAGAAAATTAAAATCTGATCCCATCCTACAAGGTATATGTTCAGAATCTCTCGTGGGTTTACCAATTTGTATCCGGTATGAATGAGTATACCAGCAAGTGCTGCAAGCGGAATATGCTGAAGTTGTGAGCTCAAGAGCACCACAGAAAGCAGAATGAAAAGAGCCTGAAAAAGGTCCATTAGTTGGCTTTTTCCATTATGATTTACCCCGACCGATGTAGCTACAATTCCTGGAATAACAGGTAGTCCGCCCAATAATCCACTAATAGAAGTGCCAATACCAATTGCACTTAGTTCCTTGTTTACGTTTGTTTTTCTTTTTAGCGGGTCAAGTCTATCTAGTGCCTTAGCGCTTAGGATTCCTTCTATACTACTTATAAGAACTACAGCTAGCACAATGTTCCAGAAAGTGCCTGTTTGCCACATGTCGAAATTTGGAGTGACAATAGATTGCCTTATTTCGGATGGAAGGTCTATTAGGTGTTCGCTTCCAAAACTGAAGGTTTGAGACATGAAACTGATTGAACCACCATCTGCAAAACCCAAAGCGTAAGAGTACGAAATGGCGATAATAATAACCCACACGGCCGCTGGAATTGCTTTAATCACCGGAAACTCAATGCGCGAATGGGCAAACATTATAACCGTTGATATCAGTCCAATAAAGAAAACAACAGGGTTTAATTGTAGTAGTAGTAATGGCAGCGATTTTAGCAGCTCCAGATTGGAAGTAATATTAGTTTCAGCGCCCAATAAAACGGGGTATTGTTTAAGAATAATGATTACCCCAACAGAAGCTAATAGGCTTTTTATTACAGTTGCTGGAATGAGGTCTCCTATAAACCCCATCCTTAATAAGCCTAGCACAAACTGAATGATGCCCGCAACTACAATGGCACTAAGTAAGAGTCTGTAACCGAGAAAAAGGTCATCGCCACCAAGTGTGGCCACTGCAGCGGCCGAAACACCAATCATCATTTTTGGAGTGCTGTGTATTGCAAGGTTTCCACCGCTTATCCAAGAGATGAATAGCCCACCCACCACGCACGGTATAAGGGCAGCTAAAGGAGGTACTCCTGAAGCAAGCCCAATTCCAAGACCTAACGGAATGGCAATGAATGCTACGCTTATTGATGCGCGTAGATCACTACTCCATGACTGTTTCCAGCCCTTTAATCCGTTGGAGAATAACTTCATGCAACGGGCTTAGTATTTTGGTGCACAATCATAAGACAGCAGGGCAAATCGGAGAGGACATACTCCAAATCGTGGGTAAAAACACGGTCCATTAGTCCGAGAGAAGAGTCTGGAGAATTCATAACCAATAGATCAGCCTTATTGGCAGCAGCGTAATGTCCAATTGTATAACCCGGCTTACCGAAAATACATTTGTGACCAACTGGGATAGAACCATCCTTCTCAAGCTTGTTCTCAAGCTGGGAAATACGTTCGTCTTCCTGTTTTTTAAGTTCTTTCCTCTTGTGTGCGGTAGCTTCCAATTCTGCATCATCATCGGCAGCATTCCCCCCAGTTTTAGGGTCAATTTCATCTATAATTGTGATGTGTTCAGCCCCAAGAATTTTCCCGAAATAGTTGGCTGTTCTTACTGTTACTTCTGTTTTGTCATGATTGTCCCCAGACACAACTATTTCACGGCATTTGTTTCTTATCACCGACCTGTCGGTCAAAAGCAGAACTGAGCACCTACCTTTTCGACATAGTTTTCGAGCGATGGAACCTGTATAGAATTTCAGCAGATTCTCCTTCTTCATCGCGCCAGCAATCAGCAGGTTCACGTTATTTTCTTGGCAAGAATCAAGAATGCTTTTTACCGCATCCCCTTCTCGAAAATCTACTAGCACCCGATTCCTTTCAATACCAGTTTGAGAAATCATCAATTCAAGTTGGTCGACCTTTTCAGGAGTTTTAGCTCCAACATGAATGAGAACAAGATTGGCATCAAGCATCTTGGCTATGCGTGTGCTCTCGTGCAAATTAGCTTCTGCGTAAGGAGAAAAAGCAATAGCTGTGGCAATGGTTTTAAAAGGGAATGGTACTGACATGCGCTTTAAAATGTGCTTACAATATACAACCCGCTAACCGCAACTTTGTTGGTCTTGGTTTGGAGTAAAATAAGATTGGGGCAAAAAAAAAGAGGACCGAAGCCCTCTTTTATTAATGTATTATTTGTGTTTGGGTGGTTCGGCTGGGGTACCAGTTGGTTTTATCTCCATATTCTTTGGAACACCGTCCTTAAAGAAACCTTCATACTTAGCGTTTGTCATTAAGTCTCCAATTAATTCCCAATGAAAATGACCTCTGCCATTCATCAATCCGTCTTTCCAAGCACCAATGTATTTGTCGCCATTGGCGTATGTGTAAGTTCCGCGTCCGTCCATTAGTCCGCCCTTAAAACTTCCTTTGTAGATATCTCCATTTACAAATTCGTAAACACCATATCCGTTTGGAATACCCTTTTTCCAAAGCCCATTATATAGGTCTCCATTTTCAAAAAGGTAAGATCCGTTTCCGTCAAAACAGTTTCCAGTGGTGCATTGTGCAGTAGAATAACTGGTAAATCCAATTGCAATTAGAAGCGTAAAAGCGATTTTGTTAAGCGTTTGCATATCAATAATTTAAATTTTGAAGTTCAATTCAATGGTCCATACAAGGTTAATGATTTTTTGATTGTTTGAGTTTGGGGAGTTGTGCAAATTTTCCGTCAGTTATGAAAAGTAATACATTTGACGCCAAAGTTCGGGGTGTAGCTTAGCCCGGTTAAAGTGCGCGTCTGGGGGGCGCGAGAGCGGTGGTTCGAATCCACTCACCCCGACACTAAAAAGGCAGCGCAAGGCTGCCTTTTCCATTATTTTTTGAAGTAATTCTAGATGAACATGAGGTGAGAACCCTCTCCTGCAGCCCTTTCGTAAAAACCTCCAACGGTTAATACGCCATCTATATCGTCATAAAGGTCTTTTTCTTCTAGGTGGAACATATCCATTGCCAATTTGCAAGCCCACATTTTGCAGCCAGATGCGGTCAGCATTTCCAAGAATTCATCCACGGGTGGAATATCCAATTTCTCCATTTCTTTTTTCATCATGCTGGTAGCAAATGCCTCCATTCCGGGCATACCACCAAGTATGGTTGGAATGTGCATTGCAGGATTTCCGACCGTTGCAACATGAAGATCGTTCAACTTTTTCTTGTTAATGGCTTCTAGACCAAAAAAGGTATAGAAAATCTCAGCTTCAATTCCTTCCATTCTAGCTCCATTAGCTAAAATGAAGCACGCATAAACGTTTTCAATTGTAGCTTTTGAAAGAATGAGAAGGAGTTTTTTTACGGGTGCTTTTTTAGGCTCGCTCATGGCTTTTAGTTTTAATTAAATACAGCTTACTGGCTTAGGAATTCCAGCAATTTTGGAGGCTTTCTTCAATGGTCCGTTCGGGAAAAGAGCGTAAAACTCTTTGATGTCCGTAATTCCGCTTTTACCAACCTTTCGGATGGTAAGTGGATTCTCGCTCCTATACTGCTCCTGAATCCAAGCAATCACTTCCCAAGTTTTCCCGGTCATAGTAACTTCTTCATTGGTGGCAATTTCTTGGGCAATTTCTTTGGTCCATTGGTTTAGGTCGGTTAAATAACCTTCTGCGTTTACGCTAACTTCTGTGCCTGCTATAGTCGTTGTCATGGTGTGTTTAATTGATGGTTTGTTAATCGTGTTTAATCGTTTCTAAATGTTTTCCAGCTTGGCTCATTGTTGCTGGTACGAAAGGAATTGGAGTCCCTTTAAGAAGCATGTTCCAATACACCCATCTAAAGGCGAGTTTTCCCATGTGATTCATACGGGTTTCTTTGAGCAATTTTAATGGGCCCATAGTTCCAAGTGGGAAAGAGCCCTCTACAGGTTCGTGGGTATAGTTAAAATCTATGAGCAATGCTTTTCCGTGGCCAGTTTCTATAAAGCAATTAGAATGACCGTCAAATTCTTGGATAATTGGTTTGCCATTAATGAAACTGAGAATGTTGTCTGCCATTAGCTCTGCTTCAAAATGAGCAACAGAGCCTGCTTTAGAAGCGGGCAAATCGGTGGCATCGCCAATCACGAATATGTTCTCCGCAACCTTACTTTGTAGCGTACACTTATCGGTTGGAATAAAGTTGAGGTCATCTCCCATGCCAGAACGCTCAACCATAGCATCTCCCATGTTGGTTGGAACAGTAACCAAAAGGTCGTATTCAACTTCATGACCTCCGTAGTCGTGGATTTTTCGATTTTCACTATCCACTCTTTCGATAGCAAAATCGGGTACAATTTTGATTTTTTTATTCTTCAATAGATATGCAAGTTTTTCGGATGCAACTGGTTTCGTGAATGCACCGCTGAGTGGCGTAACAAAAGTGATTTCCACTTTGTCTCTCATTCCTTTTTCTTCAAAGAATGCATCTGCTAAAAAGGCAAATTCTAAAGGTGCAACAGGGCACTTTATAGGCATTTCGGTAATGTGCACTACCAATTTTCCACCTTCCCATTTTTGGAGTTTTTTGCGCAAGGCACATGCTCCTTTGTAGGTGTAGAAATCGAATATATCTTGATGCCATTTGTCACACATCATTCCTTCCACTTCCTCAGGCGCAATTTTAGAACCTGTAGCTATAATCAAAATGTCATAGTTCAACGTTTCGCCATTCTTTAGAAGAACAACATTATCCGTAGGTACTACTTTATCAATTTCCTCAACAAGTCGTTTGGCTCTAGACGGAAGAAAATCATCTATTGGCTTGACCACATCTTCCGGCTGATAAATGTCGAACGGAAGAAACAAGAAGCCTGGCTGATAATAGTGTGTCTTTTCTTGGTCAACAATAACCAATTCCCACTCTTTTTTTGGGAGTTTTTTTGATAAATGATTGGCCATCATGGTACCTGCAGTACCTGCGCCAAGAATTACTATTCGTTTCATGTTGATGGTTTTCCTATGAATAACAAAAGAACCAACCGATTGTTGTTCGAAACCTGACAGGAGATGTGTTCAAAACTGAAGAAGATCAGTCTTGTGTTTGCTTTAGCTCAATGCAGTTCAGTTTTACCGATTTCCTCACAACTTTCTAGCCTTCTGTCGGTTATATTTGCACTTCGGAAAAAATGGGAACAGTTTATTAGGAAGAAAAACTTGGAATTTAACTTCAAATCGTATTTGCAGTCGGCACTCATTTTAGTAGCTGTTTTTTGTTCATCCATCGCCCTTGGGCAAGATAAATACACCATAAGCGGAACCATAACGGATGGGGCTAATGGCGAAACAATGATTGGCACGAATGTTTTTGTTGAGCCAATTATGAAAGGCACTACAACCAACGTTTATGGCTATTATTCCCTAACCATTCCAGAGGGTAAATACACCTTAAAAGTGTCCTTTCTAGGTTACGAAACATACACACAAGAGGTAGATCTTAATAAAGATGTTGAGCTGAATCTCGAACTAAAAGAATCAGCCTTTACCAAGGATGAGGTTGTGGTAACAGGCGAGAAAAAGGATGAGAACACCAAGAGCTCAAAAATGAGCGTGGTAGAGATTCCTGTGCAACAAATCAAAGAGCTTCCTGCGCTTATGGGAGAGGTTGATATTATTAAAGTAATTCAGCTGTTGCCGGGTGTTCAATCTGGTTCAGAAGGTAATGCAGGACTTTACGTTCGGGGAGGTGGTCCAGATCAAAATCTCGTTTTGCTAGATGAGGCAGTGGTATACAACGCATCTCACCTGTTTGGATTTCTTTCTGTGTTTAACGCTGATGCTATAAAGTCAATTGAGTTGACCAAAGGCGCCATGCCCGCGAAGTACGGAGGTCGATTGTCTTCGGTGCTAGACATTAGCATGAAAGAGGGTAACAACAAGAAATTTGAGTTGGAAGGTGGATTAGGCATTATTAATTCACGTCTTACGCTACAGGGTCCGCTCGTAAAAGACAAGGGGTCGTTTATTTTCTCAGGCCGATTTGCATACATAGGCTTACTTGGCGGAGCCATTGCCAATCTTGCGACTGATGATGATTCTGATGGAGGAGGGTTCTTTGCAGGAGCTACGTATTACTTCTTCGACCTGAACGGAAAATTGAATTATACGCTTGGTAAAAAAGACCGACTGTATGTAAGCGCTTATTGGGGAAGAGACGTTTTTGGATTTAAAAGCCAGGACGATTTTAGCGCAAATATTGGATGGGGAAATGCAACCACATCTGTTAGATGGAATCACATTTTCGAGCCTAAATTGTTCATGAATACGTCCTTCATTTTTAGCGATTACACCTTCGAGTTTGGAGCAGGGCAACAGGAATTCGATTTGTCACTTCGGTCAGGTATTCAAGATTTTAACTTAAAGGTTGATTTGAATTGGATGCCAGACATTCGGCATAATGTTCAGTTTGGAGGTAATTACATCTATCACACATTTACGCCAAGCAGCATATCTGCTCGTACTGGAGATACAGAATTGGACTTAGGAGATGACGTGAAGTTTCATGCTCATGAAGCAGCTATTTACGTACAAGACGATTGGGATATTTCCGACCGGTTTAAAATGAACGTAGGGGTTAGAGGTTCCATGTTTGTGCACACAGGACCGTTTGATAGGTACATTACCAATGAAGTAGGACAAGTGGTGGACACCACTCACTACGGAACACTCGAAAACGTAAAAACCTATGGTGTAGCAGAACCAAGAATCTCTGCACGGGCTATGTTAGGTAAACACAATTCATTGAAAGCATCTTATTCAATGAACTACCAATACATCCACTTGGCAAGTTTAGCTTCTATCAGTTTTTCAACCGATTTATGGGTGCCAAGTACCGATGTTGTAAAGCCAATGCACGGTCATCAGTGGGCATTGGGTTACTTCCATAATTTCTTGGACGATAAGTTGGAAATAAGTGTTGAAGGGTACTATAAATTGATGGACAATTTGATTGAGTATCGGGATGGTTTTAGCCCAGATCAAAACATCAATAATAATCCAGATAACAACTTTGTATTCGGAAAAGGAGACTCTTACGGAGCAGAGTTTTTTATCAGAAAAAATGGAGCCAAGTTTACTGGGTGGATTGGATACACGTTGGCTTGGACCAACCGGGTTTTTCCAGATTTGAATGGAGGGAAACAGTTCCCTGCAACGTATGACAGAAGGCACGATTTATCTGTGGTTGGCTCATATAGAATATCTAAAAGATGGTCAGTTTCTGCCGTGTTTGTGTATGGGTCTGGAAGCGCCATGACGGTGCCTGCTTCGCGGTACTTTATTGATGGAAACATAGTGACGGAGTATGGAGATAGAAACACATTTAGAATGCCCGATTACCATAGGCTAGATTTAGGTGCTACTCTCCATCCAAACCCTAAAAAGAACAGACGTTTTAAGTCTACATGGAACTTCGGTATTTACAACGTTTACAGTAGGCAGAATCCATACTTCGTGTATTTCGCTACAAAAACGGATGAGGCCGACCAGACCATTACAATAGAGGCACGTCAGGTTTCAGTCTTCCCAATTCTACCTAGTGTTACTTGGAACTTCAAATTTTAATCATGAAGAAGAAAATTTATATCGCTCTTTTTCTGCTCGTAACAGCTCTAGGGTTTAGTGCTTGCGAGAAGGTGTTAGACATTGACCTTCCGCCTGGGGTGGATGGAATTGTATTTGAGGGCTACATAGAAAATGGCACCTTTCCGTACTTAATCATCACCAGAAGTTCAAACTATTTCTCCCCAATTGAAACAGCAATAGAAGCTATTGCCAATTCAATTGTAGCAGCGGATAGCGTTTTTATTGAGGTTGATGGCGTGCGAGATACATTACACCAAACTTGCTTGTTGGACCTACCTCCTGAGCAACAAGCGCTCGCATTAGAATTACTTGGTTTCGAAAGCTTTCCTCCAGGATTAGATTTATGCATCTATTTGAACATAGGCATTACAGGAGAGCTCGGTAAAACATACAAACTAACAGCTTGGGTAGAAGGGCAGAGATATCAGGCCACGACAAGTATAGAACAGCAGGTTTATTTGGATAGTCTATGGTTTAAAGATGAGCTACCAATAGATAGCTTCGGCTCTATTTGGTGCAGCCTAACTGACCCCGTAGCTACAACGGATTTCTACTACATGTGGACTGAAAACCTAACACAAGGCAAGCCAATGACCCCTGTTGATAATGGAGCGAGTTTTGGCGATCGCCTTTTTAATGGAGAGACGATCGAGTTCAATTTTTGGCAAGGGAAAAGCTTGGCCAATGACAACGGTAGTGATGAAGATTACTGGTCTTTCCGAGAAGGAGATACCGTAATTGTGAAATTTGGTACCATTGACAGAGCAGTTTATAATTTTTGGGAATCGGTAGATGCTGCATCAAACCTGAATCCATTTAGTAGTCCAACACCAGTATTTTCCAATTTTGATAATGGAGGACGAGGAGTTTGGTCTGGGTATGCAACTACCTTGGATACCATCATTTGTGTGAAATAAGTAAGGAATCAATCATTCTCCCGACTTAAGGAGAGACGAATAATAGAGATACAATGTCAGAAGAATTAGAAAGAAGAAAATGTGTGATAATAGGTTCAGGACCTGCTGGATATACAGCAGCAATTTATGCTGCTCGTGCAGATATGGAGCCTTTGGTTTTTACAGGAATGCAACCAGGTGGTCAGTTAACTATTACAACTGAGGTTGACAATTATCCAGGTTACCCTGATGGGGTAGAGGGACCTAAAATGATGGAAGATTTGCGCAAGCAAGCCGAGCGCTTTGGTACCGAAGTTCGGTACGAATTGGTGACAGCCGTAGATTTTACGGGCCCCGTTCATAAGGTGATGATAAACGATAAGGTAATTCTTGCCGATTCTGTAATCATCTCTACTGGAGCGTCAGCAAAATGGTTGGGGCTGGATTCTGAGCAGCGTTTGAATGGTTTTGGCGTTTCTGCATGTGCAGTTTGCGATGGTTTCTTTTACAAAGGACAAGAAGTAGTAATTGTTGGAGCTGGAGATACAGCCGCTGAAGAGGCGTCTTACTTGGCTAAGCTTTGTAGCAAGGTTACCATGTTGGTAAGGCGCGATGAAATGCGTGCTTCTAAAGCTATGCAGCACCGAGTTGCAAACACCCCAAACATCGAAATCAAATACAATCACCAGACGGTTGATATTGTAGGAGAAAAAGGTGTTGAAGGTGCCAAGGTGCTCAACAACAAAACAAATGAGGAATACGTGATTCCTTGTACAGGTTTCTTTGTTGCCATTGGTCATAAACCAAATACCGACATATTTAAAGACTGGTTAGACATGGATGAAACGGGTTACTTGATTGTTAAACCTGGAACTTCGAAAACCAAGATTCCTGGAGTGTTTGCTTCTGGCGATGCGGCAGATAAAGTTTACCGCCAAGCGGTAACAGCAGCAGGCACTGGTTGTATGGCCGCATTGGATGCTGAGCGCTATTTAAGTGAGCAGGGTATTCATTAATAACCTCTTAATAACTCAAATGAAAGGTGTTCTCAATTAGAACACCTTTTTTGTTTCTTGAAAGTACTAATTGAGGTAGGAATGAAGTTTATATCAGAAGTTGAGATTGATAAACCGATAGATGATTTGGTGGCACTTATTCAAGACCCAGACGTTACGTTGCAGTGGCTAGAAGGATTGAGGTCAGTTAAGCATGTTTCTGGCGATTATAGACAGCCAGGAGCTGTAAGTAAAGTGGTGTTTGATTCGCCTGCTGGCCGAATGCTCATTACCGAAACCATTATTAGCAATGCTTTGCCAGATGAGTTTATTATGAGATACGATGGTCAGGGTTATGTGAGCTATTCTAACTATAGTTTTGAGCAGCTTTCAAATGCATCAACCAAATTCGTTATGCAGCAGCATGTAGAGTTGAAGGGTGCGCTCAAGTTGGCTAGTGGGTTATTGAAAGGCACTATGGGGAAGCAGCTAGAAAAAAGCGCGCAAAGTTTTAAGCGATACGCGGAGAATCAATAGTAGCTCGGTTCATTGCCTGCGATCCATTTAATGTTGCAGCCTATGCTTGGCTTTTGAACGGAGGGAATGGCTTTCTCTTCCATCAACAAATCCAGTACTTCTCGCAAATCTTTGCCATTCACAGGCAAGTTGTTTCCGGGTCGACTTTCATCTAGTTGGCCACGATAAACGCATGCATTGTCGGAATTAAAAACACTGAAATCTGGCGTGCAAGCTGCGGTATATGCTTTGGCTACTTCCTGTGTTTCATCGTATAAATAAGGAAATGGGAAATTCTTTTCTAATGCCAGTTGAGCCATCTTTTTAGGTGAATCTTCTGGATAGTTTTTTACATCATTGGAGCTTATCGCTACAAAACCAATTCCTCTTGCTTTATAGTCATTCCCAATTTGAATGAGCTCGTCCATTACATGTACCACAAACGGACAATGATTACAAATGAACATAACCACCGTAGCTTTTTCTCCAGCTACATCAGCATAACTTGTTTGTTTGTTGCTGATGACATTTGGTAGTTGAAAGTTGGGAGCTTGATAGCCCAATTCTAATGTTACGGTTGGAGTTCTTGCCATGGCTTAAAAATAAAAAGGGGATGAAGAAAATCTCCATCCCCTTTTCGGTCTTTACACAATTGTTTTACTGCTTGATGATTTTTCTAGTTGTAGAAGAAACACCATTCTCAAGCTTAAGGAAATACATTCCATTTGCAAGATTCGTTAGGTCAACAGCTTTTCTGAGACCTGATGTAATTGCACCTGTTACTTCAGCGTACACAACCTTACCATGCATATCAACAACTTCTAGCGTTAAGCCTTCGCTATCGCCAGTTATGTCTAGTATAATCTGTCCGTTAGACGGGTTTGGATATACTTCGATTGAAAGGTTATCAAGTTGCTCTACACCAAGGCAAGCATCAACCGTAAGTACGAATGAGTTACTGACTCCAGTACAACCATTCAGGTCTACCGTTACGGAAACATCATAAGTACCAAGTCCTAATACATTACCGAATAATGTTGGGGTTTGTGTGTTGTGTCCCGTGCTCCATAGGTAAGAATCATACTCGCCTACCATCAGATCTAACACCTGCGTTAAGCAAATTGTGGTGTCTGCGTAAGCGATTGATGGAGTAGGGCTGTTGTCCACAAAATTCATAGACCAGCTAACAAGTGTTCCGTCATCTCCACCAACTAAATCTTGTACCCAAAGAGACCATGCTCCGTTAGGATCTTGACCGTTGTACAAGTCTGCAAAACCAGCAGCATCTTGTGTATGGTAAATTCCAGGTAGAATGTCTGCTACCTGAAGAGTGATGTCGTTTGTACTGGTATCTGTGAAAACCACGTTGCTCATGTTGTCTCCTCCACCACCATTTCCAGCGCAAAGAAGAACTGAGTCTCCAGCAGGCGAGATAAGTGTAAGCGTAAGGTCTGACAACCAAGTGTGTGCAATAGAGTCGATAGTTACACTTTCGATTTTCAAGCAGCCGTCAAGCGCAGTTGGCAATCCACAGAAGAACATGTTTGAAGTTGTTCCAGCAAGAATTGTTGAACTAATTGCAGTTCCGGGAGCTTCTGTTTGCATCATTGCTGTTAAATCTCCGTGGTTGGTTACCATACCACCGTAAAGCGTATCAGAATCTGTGTTTTCATCTCCAGTTAGACCAGTGAATACATCAATTACATGGTCACCAGCTAGCGATAAATCTGCCATTTCTGTAGTAAATGTGTAGCTAACTGTATCGCCTTGAGCAATTGACCCTGTGTAAACTTCGGTTTGAGCAGTTCCTGCATCAACAATAAAACCAAGGTTGAAGTTTGAAACAGTCATCAATCCTTTGTTCCAGAAGGTCATGCTTACCGCTTCCTGATCTAAAGAACAATCATCGCTTGGTCCGTCAAAAGAAAGAACAACAAGGTCGAGTTGAGGCTGCGGATGAACACTAATATCATCAACTGCAAATCCTTCATAACCATTTACAGAAGCATCAGAGCTAAAAACAAATCGAACACGTACATCTGCGCTTCCAGCTACACCATCAAGAATGTGTTCTGCAATTACCCATTGGGTTCCGTTACCAGATGAGCCATCCCAGCCTTGTGCTATTAATGGATTGAAGAAAGCGTTGTTTGTGTACCAGTTTTCGCCTTCGCCAACTGCGCCAAGGGTTGTCCAAGTTGCACCAGCATCCGTAGATACATCCATCCAAGTTCCATCCCAACCTGCTTCTGAGTTGTGAATAATTGCAAAGCTGATTACTGGATCTTCGGTTACTGAACTAAAGTCGAAACAAGGAGATACCAATACCGATACTTCACTATTTACATAGTTAAGCTCGTTAAGGTTGGTAGCCCAAGCATTTACACCACTAAAAGCTGTGTCAATCAAGAATCCTTCAGGATCGCCAAGCTGCCATGCCATTTCAAGACCTTCTGATCTCCAACCACCTGTTCCAGCCTCAAAATCTTCATTGTAAGGAAGTGTATTAATAGTTGGAACGCTTGTAATCATTACAGAAAGTGTGTCGTTAGAAGTGTCTCCATCTCCAACTGTTGCAACCCAAATTGTAAGGTTGTAATCTGCGAATGCACTGAGATCTATTGTGTTTGTAAGAGTAAGGCCAACGCTATTTGCGGCTGTCAATGTTTGGTTGAATACCTCCGTAACTACTGGTCCATTATCCAATGAATAAGAAACAATAATTGAATCCATATCAAGAGAACCGAGATTGGAAACGGTAACGTCAATTGCCTCGGTTGCAGTAAGACCACAATCTGAGATTGGGGCAGTAACTGCAAACACAGCGCTGTTTATAGCTGGTTGCTCCGTAAGGCTGATATCGTCAATTGCGAATCCTTCAAAATCGGCAAAGATGCCATCAGAATCAAACACAAAACGAATGATTACATCTGAGTATCCAGCAACTCCATCAAGTAGGTGCTCTGCGGTTACCCAACCCGTAGTATCGGCCGAATTTCCGTCCCACCAATCTTCATCAAAGTTAGCTCCGTGCTCATCTTCATTATTGTACCAGTTTGTCCCTTCTCCGAAGTTTCCAACGGTAGACCAAGTGGTTCCAGCATCTGTAGAAACTTCTACCCACATTCCATCCCAACCAAGTTCAGAATTGCTGATAAATCCGAATTCCAAAATTGGGTCGATTACCAATGCTGATAAGTCGAAACATGGAGAAATTAAATAAGAAAGTTGGTCGTCATTGTAGAAGACAGAATCGAGGTTTGTTGCCCAAGCATTCACGCCACTTGCTGCGGTGTCAATGAGTAGCCCTTCAGGATCGCCAAGTTCCCACATTCCTTCTTCTCCAGTTGAGTACCATCCGCCCGGACCAGATTCGAAATCTTCTGTGTAAGGAAAGACTGAAACGACTGGTGCGCTGTTTACCATTGTGAAGAGCGAGTCATTTAGCAAATCGCCATCATTCAAAACAGCTGTCCAAGCACCGAAGGTGTAGTTCCCAATAACTGATAAATCTACTGGTACTGTAAATGTGAAAGTGTCAACACTAGCAGCAAATAGAGTGTCCGTAACGGTTTCAGAAACCACCCCAAATCCAGCATCGTATTCAACTAAAAAATCTACCAAATCGGCATCTCCAAAGTTTTGGAGAACAACAGTTACGGCCTCTAAACCAAGACCACAACCTGTTACAGGAGAAAGGATTTCTACTACACCAGCATTAATAGATGGCTGCTCAAAGATTTGAATATCATCGAAAGCGAAACCATCAAAACCAGTATTTACACTTCCATCCGAATGAAAGAATACTCTGATTTTAACGGAACCAGAACCAGCCGCGCCATTAAGTAAATGTGTTGCAATGGTCCATTCGTTGGCTGCTCCAAAAGCTTCATCATACCAATCTTCGTCAAAGTTGGCACCATGCTCATCCTCATTCGTGTACCAGTTTGTTCCTTCTCCAAAAGCTCCAACAGTGGCCCATGTAGCACCTGCATCGGTAGAAACCGAGACCCAAGTTCCATCATATCCAATTTCGCTGTTTGTAATAAATGCAAACCTGAAAACAGGGTCAACTGCTAATGCAGAGAAATCGAAACAAGGAGATTCTACGTAGGCATCGGTTCCGTTCTCGTATGTGCCATCAAGGTTAGTTACCCAAGCATTAATGCCTGAATTGGCTGTGTCAATAAATGCAGTTTCAGGGTCGCCTAATTCCCAAGGATCAAGTACTCCACCGGACGTCCAACCTCCATTTCCGGCCTCAAAGTCCTGTACATATGGCAATCCGCTTACTACAGGAATACTTTCTGCGCTAAACCAAATTGTATCGTTTTCAGCATTGCCATCTTCGTTTAAATCTACCCAAGCGGTAAAATCGTAGGTTCCAGGGGTACTCATGTCAACTGGCACAGTAAACCAAAGTGTATCTGTTTGGCCAGAAGCAATTTCTACCACAAATGTTTCAGACTCCATGGTGGCGCCTACTTCGTAAGTAGCATCAATAGAAAAAATGGTATCTAATCCGTTGTTGTAAACCTCAAAACCAACTAGTTCACTTCCTAAGCCACATCCACCCATAGGAGAAATTGCTATAGTTGCTTCTGCATCGTTGTTCTCTGGAAGGAAAATGTTTACCACATCTAATCCAATAGAATATCCATAATCAATCCATCCGCTAAACTTAATTTTAGACGTTGTGGTTGTGGTTACATAATTGTCTAGCACGTATTCAACTTCAACGTAATCTTGAATGTCTGCAGTTAAGCTGTCGATCAAAGTCCAGGTTGCGCCATCATCTCCAGAGTAATAGATAGACAGTGTGTTTTGGTCTCCAATCCAGTTTGGCTGAATGTGCGCAAAACCAAGTCTGAAGCCACCACCACTTAGGTCAAGAGATGGAGTTGTAAGAGTTGTAATGTCTCCTGAATAACCTCCGAAGTAGAAGAAAGCTGCAGAATCGCCTTCGAAAACACCAGGTCCAGGCCCAACGGTTACCGTACTTGCGTTTGTTACCCAATCGAGGGTTCCGGTTACATACTCTTGTGTAAATTGTTGAGTTAACCCGTTTTCAAAGTCTTCGAAGAATATGCTTTGAGCATTCGCGCTTAGCGAAGCGAACAACACAGTGGCAACGATGTAGATGTTTTTCATTATTCGGTTTATTTAGGGTCGCAAAATTAGATTTTTTTGGCTGCGAGATATACGCATTTGCCCCATTTTTTCAACCGAATGGTCCTTGAATAGACGATTATCGTTAATCCTCCGACTGTTCTGAGTTACGTTTATTCTTTTTTTTCTTTTTCTTATCCTTTTTTGCAATTGGCTTAGAATGGAAGAAGTAGCGCACATCAAAAGTTAAATAACTTCCGTTGACCCAAATAAACTGTGGTTCGGATTCGTAGTTGTCTTCTGCATAACGAAATTTACTCCTATAAATAGGCGCAAAAGGCACTTGGTAGCTGGCACCCAAATAGAAGTTTCCTATCTTCTTTGTGCGATATTCCCAGCCTAGGTTTGCAATCGCTCCTCCATGTATAAAACCGTCATTTCCTTCGCCAATTATCTTTCCATCAAACCCTAAACGAACGGCTGAATGCTTGAAATGTTGGTCATTTCCGGTCTCTCCTTCATCCGTAGTAAAAATGTCTGATGGGAAGAATGTGAATTGAAAGCCAGCTGCTGCATTCATGTAAAATTGGTCGGAAAGACGAACAAAAACCAAGAGTTTAATCGGGTGTTCGTAGCCAACAATTGTAAAGTCTGTTTTACTGCTGTATTCTGGCCTTCCAAGGATTCCGGCAGTTGAATCTCTATGAATGTTGAGATTATAATTGCGCTGCACAAAACTGAGACCAGTTTCTAGGGCAAATCGTTTGTGAAAACCATAACGAATTACCATACCCGCAGAGAATCCGAACTTGGGAGAAACTACTACGCTGTACTCGTCATTGCTCGTTTCCTGATCGCCAGTTTTAAGAAAACTTGCAGGGAAAATTGGTCTGAATTCAATTCCTGCCGTAAGAGTTTGAGGAAACTTCTCATCTTGAGAATACCCCATCAACCAAACAACTACAAGAATAACCGAAAGAATCAGTTTTCGCATGTCCAAAGGTAGTACGAGCAACTCACACAATTATTATCTATTACCTAATGTGATATTACTTACCGAACTAAAGATTATGTATTCCGTATTTCGTGCCAATGAAATGGGTGCTTTTTTCTATAGTAGTTTTGCTAATGTCTGCCGCTTCAGCAGCCTATCATAAGAGACGGGGCTATTTTTTTTGGCGCACTTTTATTATGGCGTGTTTAGGCTTTTCGGGACTCGGACTTCTTATCTATAAACTCTTCATTTTGTAGCTGTTTATAACGGTGTTAATTAGAAGTTGATTGTTATGCGAACAATTTAGATATGTGGTCTTACATTCGTGAGAAACTATACAATATGAAGTCAATTTTCCTCGCAGTTATTGCATTTTCTTTCTCATCTCTCCTTTTCGCGCAGCAGACAACAGGCTTGTTTCAATACGATTGGCCTACCGAAGAAGGGTTTATTTTATGGTCACCTCTCCTAAATGGACACAACACGTATTTGATGAATAATTGTGGAGAAATAGTTCACACTTGGAACACGCCCAACACCACTCCAGGCAATTCTCATTATCTGCTTTCAGATGGAACTTTAATGATGGCTGCCAAGGCTGATACGGCCTTAAATAATCCAATTGGTGGAGGTGGAGGTGGTGAGCGCATTATGCATCTAGACTGGGATGGAAATGTTCTTTGGGATTACATTCATTACGATAACACGAAGAAACTACATCACGATATCGAAATTCTTCCAAATGGAAATGTTCTAGCTATCGTGTGGGAAATTGTTGATTCTGTGGATTGCGTTGCCGCTGGAAGAGACCCAGAAAAACTATCAAGCAGCGTGCTTTGGAATGAACGAATTATTGAAGTTGAACGAACCGGGCTGACAACGGGAAACGTTGTGTGGGAGTGGGATGTGTTTGACCACTTGGTTCAAGATTTCGACCCTACGAAAGATAATTATGGTGTGGTAACTGAACATCCAGAATTGCTCGATATTAACTGGTTAAATACGTCTATTCCAGATTCTGCTAGAGACGATTTTATGCACTTTAATTCCGTGGCATATAATGCCGAGTTTGATCAAATTGTATTTAGCTCTCAAGGAATGAGTGAGATTTACATCATTGATCATAGCACCAATTCACAGGAAGCGGCTTCTCATACTGGCGGTACCTCCGGAAAAGGAGGCGACTTCCTATACCGGTACGGAAACCCTCAAGTGTATGATAGGGGAGGCTCCTCAAATCAGGTGCTTTGGAGACAGCATGATGCAAAGTGGATTCCAGAAGGCTATCTTGATGGAGGAAGCATTATGATTTTTAATAATGGGCTAGATCGCCCAGTGCCGATGTCTGAGATTGATGTAATTACACCACCTCAATCGACACCAGGTGTATACGAAACGCTCGCATTGGGCGAAGCTTTTGGACCAGAAGAGAAAACGTGGAATTATCACGCGCCTGATTCGGTTAGTTTCTACTCCTATTTTATTTCGGGAGCCACTCGATCTGCTACAGGAAGCACTTTTATTTGTGCGGGAGAAAGCGGTAGAATGTTTGAAGTTACCTACAGTGGAGAAAAGGTTTGGGAATACATTAACCCTGTTGCATTCTCAGGAATTTTAAGTTCAACGGATGAAATTCCGTTGGCTGGTGGTGGTAACTTCCATGGAAATTTGGTGTTTAGAGCAGAAAAATACCCGTCTGATTTTTCTGGGTTCGATGGACATGATTTAAGCACTGGTGTACAGTTAGAAGCCAATCCGTTTCTGTCTAGCTGTGTTGTTGGGGTTGATGATTTTGAAGATGAAGAAGCGTTTAGCATCTATCCAAATCCGTCTGAAGGAAGTGTTACTATTGAGGGATTACGGAACGCTGAAATGAATATTTTTGATGCATCGGGAAGAAACGTATTGCTTAGAAATATCACCACAAACAATGAGCGATTTGATCTTTCTGGACTTTCGTCTGGATTGTACATGATTCAATTCAGTCACAATGGGAAAAGAATTTCGAGCAAGTTGATGGTGCAATAGCTTCAAATTTGAGTAACAATAGAAAGCCTCGCATTGCGGGGCTTTCTTGTTTTTAGGTTGTTTATTTTTTCCGTATTTCGTAGTTGATCAACCCCAACCCTAAATGAGATTCTTATTAGTTACAATTACGGTAACCCTATTCTCGGTTTTTACCTATGCACAAAGCTCTTTCAATTGGAGCACATCGCTCAGCGAAAATCGTTGCTTTATTGAAAACCAAGGTCAGTTTGACAGGTTTCAGACCGAAGAAACTCCAATCCTTTTTGCACTAGATGGTGGCTCAACAATGGTGTTTTTTACCAACCAAGGCTACATAATTCAGTTTAGCGGAAAAGTAAAGAATAAGAACCGTCAGCGTGGAGACCGCAGCAAGGCTAGATACCTAGAGGAGACCGAAACAATCTCGGTCAATTTCAGTGGGTCGCTTGACAATGTTGAAGTAAAAGCTGAGCAAAAAGTTGCTCATTCCTTTACGTATGCCATGCTGCATGCAGATAAAAGTCAAACCCATGTAGAGCAAATTGACGGATACGAGCAACTGGTTTATAAAAACATATATCCAAATATTGATGCTGTATTTACAATACATGAAGTAGAGGGGTTCAAGTACGATTTAATCCTTCATTCTGAGGCAAATACTTCAGATATTCAAATGGAATATCCATTAAATCAGAAGCTGAAAATTGACAGTCAAGGAAATCTGATTATCGGCACTTCGTTTGGAGATATCGTAGACCATGCACCAAAAACCTATTATGCTGCAACACAATCAAGTATTGAATCCACTTTTAAAATCAATGAGAATACCGTCAGTTTTTCGGTTGGAGAATACGATTCTGATGAGGAAATAGTAATTGACCCTTGGGTGGTTACACCCGCCTTTCCAAACTCGGGAGGCATTTGGGATATTGATGTAGATGATTTGGGAAATGTTTACATCTACGGAGGAGACACTCCTATGAAACTCCAGAAGTATGACCCTGCGGGCGCTTTGCAATGGACCTATAACACGCCTTGGGATTCTGCCAATTACTGGATTGGAACAATGCTTACCGAGCCAACAACTGGTGACTGTTTCATTACAGCTGGTACGGACCCTGTTGTTTCGAGAGTTTCTACAGCAGGCTCGCCAATGTGGACTGCGAACGGGGGTGCGTTTGACGAATATTGGAAGCTATCGCTCAACTGCGATAACTCACGCTTATTCTTGGGCGGAACCCGATTAACACTTGGTGGCGCAATCATAGAAGGTTACGGTTATGTGTTTGAGATAGACATGAGCAATGGTTCGCAGTTAAACAACGTTGAAGTTGCAAGCGTAACACCTGGTCCATTGGGATTGGTCAGTAATCCGAACGAAGTGAGGGCAATGTGTCCTTCTCCCAACGGCAACTATTACTACATGACTTTAGATACAATTGGTCGATTTGATGAAACTCTTACGCTAGGCTATCAGGACAATCACGGGTATGGATTCTCCTATCAAGTTGCTGGCTACGGTGTAACTAACCAAAGCATTAATGCGATGGCCGCAACTACCGATTACATCTACACAACCAATGGTTCGGTATTGGATAAAAGGAATATTGTAAACGGTTCTGTAATCGCTTCGGTAGCAATTCCAAACGGAAACACGAGTAATGAATTAGGCTTTAATTCTGCCGAAAATGGTGGATTGGTTTTGGATAGCTGCGGCAATGTTTATACTGGTTCTAGCACTGGAGTTTACAAGTATGATGAGGACTTAAATCAATTGGCATTTGAGGCTACTCCTGCACCAGTTTACGATGTAGCTGTGAATTCTGCAGGTGAAGTTGTAGCCTGCGGACAAGGTTTCGCAGCTTCCTTGGCACTGCAACCTTGCGCACCGCCAAAAGCAATTTGTCTCAACTGTTTAGAGCTCACGCCAGCTGGGCCTTATTGCCAAACAGATTTAGCTGACACCTTAATGGCAGAACCCGGAAATGGACTTTGGACTGGTCCAGGAATTATCGATCCAATTTTGGGAATATTCGATCCATCTGTGGCGGATACAGGTTCGCATGTCATTCATTTTTTGCCAGAAATTCCATTAGAATGCGGTATAGATTCAATGGTAATTCGTGTGAATTTCTGCACGGAATTAGTTGCTTGCTTCAACGGTTCTGGAGACATTACTGTACTTAACGGTGTTGCTCCGTATACATGGTCTCATACTGTGGATACATTGGATTGCAGCACTTGCTTTCCTGGAATTCCACCATTTATTCAACCTTGTTCTACACCTCCAAGCTGTGCTGTTCAAACTACTATGGTACTCGAATTTGCTACGGACACAACAGTAACTCCAACAGGAAATTGGCCATTATTTGTAGAAGATTCTCAAGGAAATATTCTCGAAATAGGCGCAATGTCAGAGCTCAGTCCGTGCGAAAGCGGCTGTTTCATTTCAGTAAACCTTCCCGATACCGTGGTCGCATGCCAAGGCGATAGTGCCTTTGCCACGGCTTTAGTTACGGGCGCTATTGGCAACGTGGTTTATTCTTGGAGTACAACACCAGCGCAAACCACTCAAACTGCAATTGATCTTGCCCCAGGTTCGTATTACTGGGTAACTGTTACAGACGATAGTCTTTGCACAGCCATCGATTCTGTTTACGTTATGGAACAAGAATGTACTGGACCAACTGCCTGTGCAACTCCTTTTGGAGATATTCAGGCTGAAGGATTTGGACCATTTACATGGCTACAATTTGTTGAATCCTCAGACTGTTCAACTTGTCTTGAAATACCTGGATTTCCTCCATGCTCTTTTCCTCCAGGCTGCGAGATAATCACTCAAGAATGGGAGCAATTCGCCACAACCGAAATAATTACACCAACAGGAAACTGGCCTTTGGCTTTGGTAGATGGAGTAGGAGATTCGCTATTTATCAATTCTCTGGCGGAGTTAGCGCCTTGCCCACAAAGCTGTTATATAGAGGTAGATGTACCAGCACAAATAACCGTTTGTTTCGGACAATCTGATGGAGAGGCAATGGCAACTGTAAACGGTGCTATTGGCGCGGTAACTTATTCGTGGAACACCACACCAGGACAAAGCAGCCAAACAGCTACAAACCTTTCTGTTGGAGAATATGTGGTTACAGTAGTTGATGCAAACAATTGCGAAGCAACCGATACCGTGGAAGTGGTAATGACACCCGAAATCACTTTGATAATACAGCACACAGATTCGCTGTGCGTTGGCGATAACGGTGGAACTGCGACAGTAACACCTTCAGGAGGAGTTGGCGGATATGCCTATAGTTGGAATACAAGCCCAACGCAAAACGTGGCCACTGCAAACAACCTTTCTTCTGGAAGTTATGAAGTAACTGTAACAGACCAGGCCATGTGCGAAGCAAGCGTTTCAATAGATATTGCTAGCTATCCACCGGTTCTTGTTAATGCAGAGGCAAACGATACTATTTGTATTGGTGATGAATCTTTTCTTAGTGTTTCTGGTGGAGTGTCTTACTTGTGGAATTCAGGTGAAACTTCCGCTCAGATAACTGTCAGTCCAGATTCGACTGCAGAATACACGGTTTTGGTAACTGATGCCAATGGGTGCTCAAATTCTGATACGGTTCTAGTTTGGGTAACACCACTACCAGTTATTAATTGGGGTGAGATTTATCCAGTTTACTGTATAGAAGAGCCACCATTTCAGTTGTATGCAACACCAAGTGGGGGAGAGTTTTTCGGTCCAGGTGTAACAAGCTCAGGTTGGTTCGACCCCGTTGCCGCAGGGCCAGGTATACACGAGTATTTCTACAATTATGGCGAAGTAGATGAGTGTTACGGAAGCGGGGCTACACTCATTACAATTGATGAATTTGCTTGTGCAATTACCCAACCTAATGTGTTCAATCCAGGAACGAATTATGTCGGTCAGGTAGATTTCTGTGGCAACGTACCTCAGAATAATGTGTTCAATCTCACATGTTTGGAGCTGCATCCTGGTAATCGTGTTAGAATTTATGACCGTTGGGGAAGAAAGTGCTATGACCAAATTGACTACCATTTAAAGCCATGGGATGGAGATAATCAAAGTGATGGCGTCTTCTATTACGTTTTAGAATTACTGGACGATGAACCAGTTAAAGGGTTCTTCCACCTAGTTAGATAAAAAGCAAAAGGCCGAAGCAACTGCTTCGGCCTTCCGCTCTCTACCACCCTAATTTACCTCAGTTTAATCTGAACCTTACCGAGGCTTTTCTTTGAGTTACTTACCTCAAGCGTGTAAGTACCTTGCTTTAGTTTGGCTTTAGGCGCAAACTCTAGTTTCATTCTTTTAGCTGCTACCAGTTCACCTTCCATCATTGTAAGCGATGCGGTAAGTGTTTCATCATTCAATACTTCTGATATGCTTGCTATTCCGTCTTTGTCTGTTAGCTCTTTTCCTTGTGGGTCAATAACTTTCAGGGTAAGATTGTTTGTCATGCTTGCAGGAAGATCAACCTCCATTTTCAAGCCTTTTGTGCGTCTTGCAACAACTGTCAATCGCTCTTTCTTTTTGCCCTGAACTGCTTCAATAAGTGCATTATTTATTGCTACTTCTTGTAGCGCACTTACATTCTCTTTCAAGTTGGTGTTGCTAGCAATCAGATCTTTATTGTCTGATTTAATTCTTGAATTCTCAGCAGTCAGTTCGGCAATTGAGTTGTTCATGTTTTTCATGTCTCGCTCCATATCTTTCATCATTGCTTCCAACTCACCTTTCTGCTTTTTAAGAGATTCAACCTGAGCTGCGGTAGAACGGTATCTTTTGTTCTCTTTGTCCATTTTTTCAAGCTCCGCTAACTTCTCAGATAGTGTTGCGCTAATTCCTCTTTTTTCGTTGGCCAACTTGGCAAAGTCAGATTTGAATTTTGCTACAGACTTTTCAAGCTGTAGTTTCTCTCCCATCAATTTTTCTTGTTGAATACGAGTGTCTGTCAACACCTTATCCAAATCCCAATTTTTGTCTTGTAGGAAAAGTAATCCGCTGAAAGCGGCCATAAAAAGTACGGTTGACAATACTGCCACTTTTCGGGCTGTCCAGCTGCTACCTTTTTTATTTTCAATCGTGTTCATGAGTTCTAATTATTTGTTTGTTAGGTTTTGTCCTTGTTTGTGATTCAAAGATTACCCAACCGTATTAGAAGCAGATGAAAGCGGTATTAAAAAACGATTAAAGCTTTTTGAGCGGAAAATTCACCTCGAAGGTGGAGCCTTCACCAAGAACACTGGAAACCTTGATAGTTCCCTTATGCAGGTCGCAAATACGTTTGACAAGAGACAAGCCAATGCCGTGACCGTCTCGGTTCCGGATTGAGTTGGAACGGAAGAATGGCTCGAAAATCTGTTTTAAGTCTGATTCTGAAATGCCAATTCCATTATCCGTAAAGGAGAGACTGATAGACTTTTCCCGAATTCCGAGAGATACTTTGACGGTATGATTGTCTGAATATTTACAGCCGTTCTCCATCAGATTTAAAACCAAGGTTTTGAGAAGGATGTCGCTTCCGGAAATTTGCAACACCTCCAAATCGGTAACTGTGTCTTCTAAGTTTACATCAACCGTATAATCCGGTTTCATTTTAAGAAGATCGGTGCGTGCTTCCCAAAGAATATCATCAATTCGAACAGTTTTGAATTTGGCTTCTGGCGCATCGGTTCCAGTTTGTGCCAGAAGGAGAAGACGATTAGCCAATTTGTTTAACCTGTGAATATCCTGAAGGACGGACTCAACTCCAGTTCGGTAATCTTCTCCAGATCGTTCCTTAAGTAGCATTACCTCTAGTTGGCCTGAAATAGCAGTTAACGGTGTGCGCATTTCATGGCTCGCATTGGCGATGAAATTTCGTTGCACCATAAATGCTGCCTCCAGTCTTGACAGCATGGCGTTGAACGAAATGGCCAATTGCGCCAATTCATCAGAGCCATTTCCTTCATTGGCACGTTTGTTCAAATTGCTGATGGAAATACCTGTGATTTCGGCCACCAATTGCTTGATTGGGTTTAAAGCCCGCTCGGCATAAATTCTCCCTACCACAAAAAAGGCAATCATTCCAAGGGCTAGCACGATACCCAAAACCTGTGCTAAGTTTTGAATTTTTCGTCTTCCATAAACATCAATACCAGATACAATAACTACGAAACGATCATAACGATCGGTGAACAGGAATGCCTCCGTTTCCCGTTTGTCTTTGGTAATTTGAATGCTTCCGTCAAGCCGTACTTCGTTGAGGAAACCTGCGCTAGGCATTTCAATATTCAATCCTTCTGAACTGTAGATAAGACTATCCTTGAAGTTGAAAATTAGAATCTCTTCTTCGGGCAAACGAACTGGTGCAAGCGTACTGTCTCTTATACACATCTGACGCT
>FLOH01001162.1_pt1 | contig 42865 bp, 31 predicted proteins | sample 756751 | NCBI WGS metagenome assembly FLOH01 (sample SAMEA4026879, study PRJEB14308) | marine metagenome | biome: coastal water; material: water | depth 74 m
GTGTATTTTTAATATTCTCCATATAAACTTATATTATCACTTACTGTTTTTTCTTGCCAGTTCTAACTTCCGACTCCTGTCATATAAAAACAAATAAAAATTCCCCTAACATTAGAGGAGCTTTGGTTGGCTCTAGGAGCAGAATTCGAACCGCTCGAGAGCAAGTCAGTTGCTCTCGAGCCATCCGCGTTAACCCGCCCGCCATCGCTTCGCTTGAGCGAAGCTCAGGCGTTGCGGGCGGGCAGCGCGGTGCTGACCTGTTTAAATAAAAAAGCCACTCAACTCTCCCGGTAGGATTTGAACCGATCAAGAGTAAATTAGTTGCTCTTGATCCCTCTCGGTTAACAGAAATTATTTTTTGCTCTGGGAGCAGGATGTTTTTAATTTTATTCCTCTCGGGGCAGGATTCGAACCTGCGACATCCTGGTTAACAGCCAGGTGTTCTACCACTGAACTACCCGAGAGGGATAAAATTAAAATCGAACCGTTCAAGAGCAAATCAGTTGCTCTTGAACCATCCGCGTTAACAGCGCGGCCTTTAACTGCTTCCTGGGGGCGCAGTCAAAGTACCACTGAACTATCCCAGAGCAAAAAATAATTTTGATCTTTTACTACTCTCTGTGGTCTTAGCTAAAATACCATTGAACTACAGGGGAATAGAATGAATTTTAAAATATGATTAACAGCGCGGCCTTTAACTGCTTCCTGGGGGCGCAGTCAAAGTACCACTGAACTATCCCAGAGCAAAAAATAATTTCGAGCTTTTGCTACTCTCTGTGGTCGTAGCTAAAATACCGTTGAACTACAGGAGAATAAAGTGGATTTTAAAAACCCGACCTATTGGCCGGGTTTTGTAGTTATTCTTGTAAGTACAAACTACCCGGCTCAAGAGAATCGGAAATTATTATTATTATTATTATTATTATTATTATTGTTGTTGTTGGGTAGAAAATTCATATTGTGTTTATAGTATAGGAAAACGGAAAGGACGTCAAGGCTAACCTGTTCTGTGACTAGCCCGCTTCATCTCTAGAATATCACTAAAATAAACGCTGATAGCAGCAGCCACAGGGACACCAACCAAACCACCAAGGATGCCACCAACTTTGATGCCGATCATAACCGAGAGAATAACAATGATTGGGTTCAAACCAATTACTTTCTTCATAAGAGTGGGAACGATAACACCATTTTCAAGTTGCTGGATAACAACATAAATTATAATAACGATTAAAACTTTTTTCCATGAATCCATAGTGGCAACGAGCACACCGGGGATGGCACCGAGCCAAGGACCAATGTAGGGAATAATCTCTGTGATGCCGGCGATGAGCCCCAGTAAAAGGGCATACTTAACCCCAGCAATTGTGAGAGCAACATAAACTAGGGCACCAACAATCAACGACAAGAGCAGTTGACCACGTAACCAAAGACCAATGCGCGATTGCATGCGTTCGATGAGCTTCATGGTGTAGGTGCGATGCTTGGGTGGCATAATAAAACGGAAAAAATCTTTGAGCGCGTTTTCTTGCACAACTAAGTAAAAGGTGATAATGAGAACGGTGAGAAGGGAGAATAAGCCACCGAAGACGCCCGTAATGGTGACAAACACACTTTTGGTGGCTTCAGCTAGATTGTTGGAGAGACTTTCCAGAGCGGCGGTAAATGAATTGCCAGCCACACCACTGCCGGCGGTTTGATCGCGCAGTGTATTAATACCGGTAGAGATCTTGTCCATATAACGAGGCAGGCCTTCAATCAATTGGCCGATTTGTTCAGTCAGAGGTGGAATCATCGCGAGGATGACCAGAGTAGTGATAAGTAGCAAAATAGCATAAATCAAAAGAACTGAAACCGAGCGAGGGATCTTACGCTTTTGTAACCAGTCAACAGTCGGATCAACGGCCGCGGAAAAAATAATAGCGACGAACAACATGGCCAGAACATCACGAATCAGATAAACCACAAAAGCGGCGAGGGCTATTATTAAGACACGAAGAATAGAAGTATATGAAATTGTAGTTTCGGTATTTGGCATGGAAAAATAATTAAAACTAATTTTTTAGCAATTTTAAAAATTTATTCTGGTCTTTCTTCTCGAATGGGCCAATTATGGCTAAGTTTAACTTACCAAAGTCGAGTAATTTTTTGGCTACTTTTAGTATATCATTTTCTGTGACTTGTAACAATCTTTTTATTTTTTCTTCTGGGGTGTCGATGGACTTGTAAAATAGTCCTTGCATGCCGTACCAATTTGCCAGGTTGTCAGTATTGTCCATGGAAAGCAAAGTAGAGCCACGGAGATATTCTTTGGCTTCTTTGAGTTCAGTGGCAGATACTTTTTCGGTGGTAAGTAGTTTTAGTTCGGCTTTGATAGCGATAATAGCTTCTTCGATTTTACCGGTGTTGAGTCCCGCTGCGACACCAAAAACGCCGACATCCTCAAAACGTTCGACAAAAGAGTGAACGGAGTAGCACAATCCCCTTTCTTCACGAATGCGAGTGAAAAGGCGTGAGCTCATGCCTGTGCCTAGAATAATATCAAGTAATGCCAAAGCTGGCATATCTTTATGTTCATGGGGAAGTCCTGGAAGAGCGAGAGCAAGGTGAACTTGATCAGTTGGCTTGGGATAGACTAAAACACGAGGACTAATTTGCCTACTTTTGGCAGGAGTGAATTTTTTGATGGTTTTATTTTTTTCCTGACCAAAATATTTCTTAACTCGATCAACAATTTCTTTGTGATTAACCTTGCCAGCAGCTACAATAGTCATGTTTTGTGGCTGATACATGTCGTGTAAATATTTAGTGAAGTCGGGACGACGCACAGAAGTAATACTTTTCTTTGTGCCAATAATATCACGACCGAGAGTATTATCCGGCCACATCAAAGTCATAAGGAGGTCGTCAATGTAGCGCATAGGTACATCACGATACATATTCAACTCTTCGACGATCACGCCGCTCTCTAATTCGACATCTTCAGGACGAAAAAGTGAGTTCTGTAGCATATCAGCCAGGACATCGAAAGAATCATCAGCATGACGAGCCGGAACTTGATTGAAATAAAAAGTATGATCTTGACCAGTAGCGGCATTGAGGTGCCCACCAACGCCTTCGATGGCACGCGAAATATCAGAAGTTTTGGGACGATTCTTAGTCCCTTTAAAAACCATATGCTCGACAAAGTGAGAAAGACCAGCGACCTTATCGGTTTCATAGCGCGAACCGGCTCGGACATAAATTGCTTGCGTCACACCATGTGCACCTTTAACTGGAGCTGTAATAACTTTTAATTTATTGGGTAGAGTAGTTATTTCGTACATGTAAATTTAATTATTTTAGTGTTTAAGTGTGGTGGAAGTTTAACATGAAAGCATAAAAGCATAAAATACAAAAATGGCATGAGCAACGCCAGTAAATAATAAAAAGAAATTAATCAATTTCCTCCCAGTTAACAAGATTTTGATTTATTTTTACTTCGATTAAAGTTGAATTTTTTGATTTTTTAGCATCTATAAATGACTTTTCAAGACGCTCTGGAGTATCGACATGATAAGCGTCAAGACCATAACCCTTGGCGATAGCGACTAAATCGGGATTTGAGAACATGGTATTTGAACCATCTTTGAGAGCAGATTTTTGTGCATCCTGAATAGAGTGGCAACCGCCGTTATTCAAAACAATAAATACAACCTTGACCTTTCTCTCGCTTAGCAAAGCCAACTCGTTAGCTGTCATATGAAAGCTGCCGTCACCAATTAAACAAATCACTTCTTTATCTGAAGCCAGGCCAGCGCCAATGGCAGCGGGTAAGGCATACCCCATGGGGCTATTTTTATCAGAAGCGATAAATTGCTGACTAGCTCGAGTACGGAGCTTGGCAACACCAAGAGTAATGGCATAGCCAGTATCACAAACGATAACGGCATCGGGATCAGCTGATTCTTCAATCAATTTCACAATAGCCACCGGACTTAGCCCATTATCATCAACTAACACTTTATTGCCCTTGTCTAATTTAAGATTTTTTACCTCACTAAGTAGTTTATCTGAAGCAGAGTGCTTTTTGGCAGGCCAATGAGAAATAAAATCTATCGTACTGCCAATACAAGAATAGTCTACATCATAAGCACGTCCGATTTCGTCGGGATCGATATCGACTTGAGCTAACTGAGCTACGCCAAATATTTCCTTACGATTGTAAGACCATCCCATCTCCCACTGCATCATGCGACCGCCCAAAAAGAGGATAAAATCTGAGTTGCGCATATAACGATAAATGGACATCTCTGGCCGCTTGGACCGTAGACCACCCAAACAAAAAGGATCATATTCATTTACATAATTTTTGGCGGTAGAAGAAACGCCGAAAGGCACTTTGGTTGTGCGTAAAAATTTACCAAGGCTCTTCTCTATCCCAAAAGATTCAGCGCCTTCGCCAACCACTATAAAAGGATGCTTGGCGGAGTAAAAAGCTTTGGCAATCGCAGAAACTTCTTTTAAATCACATAATGGCTGACCGAGGTTTTTATACCGATTCGGATCTACTTTTTCGTAATCAATCTCCCTACTCCACCAATCATTGGGGACCTCAATATAAACTGGTCCAGGACGACCAGATAGAGCTGTGCGAAAAGCATCGCGAATCATGTCGGGAATAGCATCGCAAGAAGGGGCCAACATGGCTGCCTTGGTGCAGGGCTTAAAAATATCCAATTGATTGGTGGCACGACCACGGCCAGAACTCTCTTGTAAGGCGTTTCTCCCGACAGAAAAAGTAGGAACGCCAGCACCAATAACTATAAGAGGGATAGAATCAAGATAAGCACTAGCAATACCAGATACCATATTTTGCACACCAGGGCCGGATGTGCCCAATACCACAACAGGGTGCTTAGTAATGCGAGTCACGGCATCAGCCATATAAACAGCGTTACCCTCTTGACGATTCAAAATAGTCTTAATTTTAGCTTTATGCAAGGCTACCCACATAGGCATAATATGCCCACCGGTATAACCAAAAGCATATTCAACTCCCTCCATTTTGATAATATCTGCGACGGCAGATTTTACGTCTTTTTTCATATCTAGTTTTGACAATTATAATCAGTAATTTAAATAGGATTTAAAAATAAACTCATAATCCCAAACATAATCCAACCGAGGATTAAACAAACTTCTACAATCTCACGCTCAAAGCTCCAATTCCATTTGGACCAAAACTCTATTAAAATGAACACAAAAGACAGGAGAATCATCGGCAATATAACCATCATCTTGAAATAATGGTAAACCATTAGATCCTGATTGGCCGGACAAATATCTTGAGAGAGAATCACACAAGAGGCGCGCACTTCTATCCAAGCTAGATAGACGGAAAACAAAAATTGAAGCCAAAAAATAGCTGCTGGGATATGATAATACCATTCTTTCTTACGACGTCGGTGGAATATCCGTGTCAGCAGTTTTTTCTTTTTCATGGGTTAATAGTATCACATTCAATAATAAAATAAAATTCATGATGGCATATACGTCGATCGACGTATATGTCATCATGAATTTTATCTATTAAATTGACTTTCGGGCAACAAAAAAAGCGCGAATGAAATTCGTACTTTTTTAGCAAGAAATTAATTAAGTTTATTATGTTATTCTAAAATTTCATCTACAGGGGTTTTGATTGGAGAATCTGCTATTTCTTTAATTAGGTTATTTACTGTTTTTTTGCTTTTTGCAAGATCCTCTTCTGTTAAAATGTGTTCTTGCATCGATATTTTGACTTCATTAACAACATCCCTGGATTGTAATTTACTCAGCCTGTTTTTCCGTCTAGCTGCAATCTCTTGGTACGTTGCAAGTACTTCTTGGGCTTGCTTGGGGGTGATAAGTTTCCCTTCTAACTCCCCCGAATATACCTCTTTTCCCTCCTCCCCAACAACTTTAATATTTATTTCTTTATCTTTTATTGTGCCTTGTAGTTGCTTCGAATTAACACCTTTTTTATCAACAGCATCAGAAATAAATAATTCTGAATTTAATATTCTTTCTCTCTCTTTTGCATAATCACTAACATCGGCCCTTGTGTCATTGATCTTTTCGGGAGCGCCGTGCTCCTCTATATGTCTTCTATACAACTCATCACTACGCATTATCTCATCTGCTGTCAAATCTACTTGCCCTTCTTTTTTGTTTTTATTTAAGATGGTAGCAAGTTTCTCTGCCCTAACCCTGCCCTTAGCGCGTGATTCCTGAGCAGCAAGAACCTCTGATGATGTTTCCACACCTCTTTCCTCTTTGGCTTTTTGTATTAGCTCTTCTGGGTTTGGGCCCGATTCTCTTGTTTTACTAAATAACCCCATATAATTCTTTATTAAATTAATAAATGTAAATACTATTTAGAATATTTCTCATCCAACCATTTTGGAACTTCATTAATCTTAATTCGATCTTGCTCCATAGTATCACGATCACGGATAGTGACCGCCTTGTCTTCGAGAGAGTCAAAATCGACAGTAATGCAGTATGGAGTACCAATCTCATCTTGGCGACGATAACGTTTACCGATGGAGCCTGTTTCGTCATACTGGGTGAAATATTTGGATTTAATGGAGTCTTGGAGTTCGGTTGCAATTTTTTGCAATTCTGATTTTTTGGAAAGCGGAAGGATAGCGGCTTTGACTGGCGCAAGTTTCTTGTGGAGACGAAGTACTATCTCTGTACTATGTTTGGCTTTGTCATCACCGGAGCGAGTTTCGACTTCTTCGTAAGCATTTAATAGGAACGCCAAAGCAGCGCGACCGACACCGTCAGAGGTTTCAACAATATGCGGAATATATTTTTCGTTGTTTTCATCACGATAAGTCAAATCAGCTCCAGAATATTCACCGTGGCGAGAAAGATCCCAATTACCACGATTATGTACGCCAGCGAGCTCTTGGAAGCCACCAAAAGGAGAATCAAACTCAATATCCCAAGCATCTTTCGCATAATGGGCGAGTTCATCTCCGGCATGTTGACGCCAACGGATGAAGTCATCTTTCATACCCAGACCCTTATACCAAGCCATCCGTTTTTCTCTCCAGTGTTCAAACCATTTATCAGCTTCCGAGGGGTGAACAAAAAATTGCATTTCCATTTGTTCAAATTCACGGGTGCGAAAAATATAATTACCAGGGGTAATTTCATTGCGGAATGCTTTACCAATTTGAGCGATACCAAAAGGAATTTTGGCGCGAGAGGAATCAACCACGTTTTTGTAATTGACATAAATACCTTGGCAGGTTTCACCACGCAAGTAAGCCTGGGAAGCTTCATTCTCAACTGCACCAATAAAAGTTTTCATGAGGAGGTTGAAATTCCTCGGTTCAGTGAGTTCTCCGCCACAGTTTGGGCATTTGATATCTTTCAAGTCCACAGGTGGCTCATGTTTGCCTTCAAGGTCTGGCTTGATTGAACCCTGGGCTTCGAGTAAATGATCAGCGCGAAAACGTTTTTTACAATCTTTACAATCAACTAGTGGGTCAGAAAAATTTTCTACATGACCAGAAGCTTCCCAAACACGGGGGTGCATAATGATAGCGGCGTCGAGTCCGTAAATATTATTATTTTCTTGGACCATAGCTTCCCACCAGGCTTTTTTTACATTGTTAATCAATTCTACGCCCAGAGGGCCGTAATCATATGAACTAGCAAATCCGCCGTAAATTTCTGAAGACTGGAAGACAAAGCCACGGCGTTTAGCCAATGACTCGATTTTTTCCATGTTGATGGCTGAATTTGACATAATTTTATTTATCTTATTGGCAAGTATTTATTGTAGGACTTACGCACTTACTTGAATTCTTGTCATTGCGAGACGATTAATTGCAGTTTTGTACTCAAAATTAGCAATTAACAACGAAGCAATCTCGCCCAGGTAAGTTTTAAGTTAAGTATTTTCTTGTTTTGTTATAGTATTCAAGTTTCTTTGTCCAGGTATTGAAACCTACCTGCTGGCACGTTCCCTTGGTATCCAATTATTTGAATGCCCTACAACATTTTATAAAGTGATGTTGTTAAATCAATCATTTTTGAGAGTGAAAATTTCCCCGCAGTTTTTCCTGCCTCTTCGCCAAGGATTTTCTGTAATCTCTCATCATTCGCCAATCCCACTATGGCATTTGCTAGAGCTGAAAAATCTTTTGCCTTTACCAAAAGCCCGTTCTTTCTATTATCAACTATTTCGGGGCTTCCCCCTACTTTGGTTGCAATTATGGGCAACCCAGCCGCTGAAGCCTCAATCATTGTATAAGATAGCCCCTCTTTGATCGATGGCATTACAAAAATATCAAAGCCTCTAAGTAAGCGTTTTGCATCCGAGATATTGCCAACTAAAAACACATCATTTTCCAGGTGATAATTCTTTATCATCCCTTCTATTTTTTTTCTGTCCGGCCCCTCACCAATAATTATAAATTTAAGTTGATTATTAATCGCTGTTGCTTCTCGTGCCGCTTCCACCAAATAGGGGAGACCCTTGGTTGGATAAAGGTTAGCAATCGTCCCAACCACGATATCAGATTCTCTTTCCCTGCCTTTTGCCAGTTCAAAAAGTTTTTTCCTCGCCTCTTCACGAGGGAGAAAATGAATTTCATTCACATCAATTCCATTATGTATAATCTCTGTTTTGGATAACGCACAAATCCCAAATTTGATGAGAGACTTCTGGTCATATTCTGACACACAAATAATTCTGCTTTTAAACCAAGACGAAATTTTTTCTGCTAGCCAATAAAATGTTTTTTTATGAATTGGTAACGGTTCATTCAATACCAATCCATGCACAGTGTAGACGATTTTTTTTACTCCTGCTAGCCTAGCCGCCACCGCCCCGAGTGTCCCGATCTTGCTGGAGTTCAGATGTACTACATCAGGCCTTACCTGCCGACAGAGCTTAAATGTGCTTACAAAAGCATTCCAATCATTATAAAAATTAATCTCTCGTTTGAGGTGTCGCAAATAATAAATTTTAATTCCTGTTTTGAGTAAGCGATGAATCAACTCACCGTCTTTTTTGCCCCCCACTGCCACCATCGGCGTATAGTCAGGATTATCTTTCAATGAGGTCGCCAGATCAAACACATACTCTTGCGCCCCGCCCCACTCGGAAAGCGTGACAAAATATAGGATTTTTTTAGGATTTTCAGACATAAATTTAAAGTATTTATTAGTATATTTTAATGTTACCATGGTTGGTTATAAAGGTAAATCGCTATGTTTGACATAATTTGAGCTTTATGGTAAGATTGGGAGAATAAAAATTTCCTAGAATCATTCATAAAAGGAGTATTCGCCATGTTTAAAATCGCTAAGAAAGACCCAAAAGTAGCGGTGGTCTTTCACGGGTATAGCCTTAATGTTTATCAGGCGACTTTAGCACTGTGGGTAAGGCTTATTTGGGGAATCATGGGTTCACCAGAAGAGCAAAGAATGGGCAGGCTAGCTATGGCAGTTTTTGTTGCTTTAAAAAAAGGCGCTAGTTTGCTTATAATTGGTACTGGAGCCACAGTACTCAATGATCAGAAAGAGGCCGATTTTATCATCGACTATCTTTTTAAAAACTTTCACAAGCTCGCTCAATTTAAGGCTTTCGAAGGTGTTGATCTCGAGAAGGCGGAAGTAAGAATCAGGGAAATAATTTACTCTGAGACAAACTCTATCAACACCACCACTGCTGTGAAGGAATCACATTTAATACTGCATAAGGGCGGCTATATTGATATTACTGGCGTAACTTGTTTCCTACACGCGCCAAGAAATATTAATGAGTCCTTCCAGAGCCAGTTTGAAACTTGGGGTTATGGAAGTGGAGTTATTATATCTACAACCTACTCCGAAATCTCTTGGGTTGATGGCAAAGTTCCGACCATCTTTGAGCCCTCTTCTGACAGTAAAGGAACAAACGCTCCTGAAATTTTGGTTAAATTTTTTAGTCTGTCCTTGCGAGGCAAAAAGATTTTTTTGTTTTTTGCCAAGTTCCTATTAAAAATTTTGAGAATTTTTTAAAGTCTCAAAATAAACTCTAATGTATTTTACGAAGGGAGCTCCAAATGTTATGTAAAGACTTGTTCACTTTGTTTGCCTCACAGGGGGCTTTGTTTTATGCAGTGAGTATCGTTCTAGTATTTTGGTTTGCTCGGGAATACTTTAAAAATGGACTACAAAAAAAGTATATCATTTTCTACCCAGCGGTTTCGCTACTTCTGGTTGAGCGAGGGTGGGCATTCTTGAACAGTACATTGCTGTGGCTCAAAATAGGCGATTTCTCAGACAAGCCAATTTGTGAAGTCAAAAACTTGTTAACTGACTGGTCTATCTTCCCGATTATTCTTGCTGCAGTCGTTACCCTTTGTGTGTATATTCTGGCCACCAAAAAAGGAGGGCAAGGAATTACTCACTTGTTCTTTGTGATAATATTTGCAGTAATCCCCGGTGCCACTTTCGGCATATTTTATATGCAAATGATAGTAAGGGCGGTGAGCTTATATCTCCGTCTTTGGTGATTTCCGCACAAAAATGTTTCGGGGGTAGACTCGTTCTGCTCCCCGAACCTCCTTCAATGCCATTATTTTTTGTTAATGGCTTTGAGGGGGGTTTTTTTATTCCCACTTACTCTTTATCGGTTATTACCCAGAGCTCGATACTTCGAAATATCGAAGTAAAAAATACTTTTTAAAATCCAACTTGTTGGGAATAAAATAACAATTGCTTTTCTCTCCAGTTATGTTATAAATAAATCATCCTTTAACCCTAATTTTTATGAAAATCCTCGTCACCGGCGGTTCCGGATTTACCCCAGCACCAAACCCGAATTTGTAATTGCATTTATTAATATTTAAAACCCGGAAACGCCTACGGCTCCAGACAGAGGAATTTTGAAATAACTACTTTAGTCTGGTGCGGGGCAAGTCGGCTTAATTGCATAAAACATATGAAGATATTAGTTACAGGGGGAGCGGGGTTTATAGGATCTCATCTTGTCAAAAAACTCATAGATCAGGGTCACAAAGTTACCGTGATCGATAATTTTAACGATTACTATGATCCGCAGATGAAAGAAGATCGGATCAGAAAGTTTTTGCGTGGTTACAAATTCAAAGTCTATCGCGTTGATATCAGCGAACATAAAAAACTAGAACGAGTGTTCAAAGAAAATAAATTTGATAAAATTATTCACCTCGCCGCTCAAGCCGGCGTTAGATATTCTCTTTCGAACCCCAGAGTATATTTGAAAAGTAATATAGATGGCACTCTAAATTTATTAGAACTCTCCAGAGACTATAAAATCAAAGGTTTTGTCTACGCCTCCACTAGTTCCGTTTATGGTGCGAACAAGAAAATGCCTTTTACCGAAACCGACCGCACTGACGAGCCCATGTCGCTTTATTCCGCCACCAAAAAAGCTGATGAGCTATTAGCCTTCACTTATCATAGCCTATATGGTATCAAATGCGTCGGCCTTCGCTTCTTCAACGTCTATGGCATATGGAGCCGACCAGATCTTGCCCTAGTCAAATTCACCAAAGGCATTCTCGCCGGTAAGCAAATTGAAGTTTATGGTCACGGTCGCATGCTCCGTGATTTCACTCATGTCAATGATATTACCGATGGCATAGTCACAGCAGTCGAAAAAGATTTTGACTATGAGATTTTTAATCTCGGTCGTTCTAGGCCAGAAAAACTCACCGACTTTATCCGCTTAATCGAAAAATACCTCGGTAAAACCGCCAAGAAAAAAATGTTGCCTATGCAGCCGGGTGATGTACGCGCCACTTACGCCAATGTAGCCAAAGCCAAAAAACTTCTCGGCTACAATCCTCAGGTCAAACTTGAAGACGGTGTTAGGGAATTTATCGAGTGGTATTTAGAATATTATAAGAAATAACTATAATTATAATATACATGGAACTAAGAAAGCAGCGAGTCTCTTGACCCTCTGCTTTTATGTCAAAAAAATATAGGCAGTCCGTGAACCTTTGGACTGCCTAATGGTATTAGCCTTTTGCGGTTTTTTGAAACCACATCGAGATTTAGTCTGATTTGCTATCCACAGAAAAGCATTTGGAAATTCAAATGAGTTTCTCGCTTGATCAAATCAAACCGTGCTACCCGGGTAGCCAGGCGAGGATAAACATGAATTAGGCCAGTATTCTGGTCCCCGCTTTATTTACAATACTTAATGGCGCCGAAAATCAGCCATAAGGCTTCGCCCACACTACGAGAACTCGTCGTCGGGCGCTTTCCGGGCAACACTCGCACATCGATCAGAAAAAAGAATGCTAAACTTCGCATTCATCCTCCTTTTCCACGGTGCTTTAGTGTACCGCTAAGATGACTCTACTACATTAGCAAAAAATGTCAATATCCGCGGCTGGGATAGCTTCATTGACATTTTCTCTCAAATATCTTAAGCTAATATATAGAAGAAGCCGTAAGGTTTTGATTTTTTGTTATATTATTTTTACTTATTTTATTTATTCTGTTTAATATTTCCTGCCTATGTCATACAATCGCAAAGGATTATCGTTTACACTAGTTTTTATTATCATTCTGGCCATGTTTGCCGGTCTAGTTGATTGGCATGCTACCCAGACCAACGGCGAAGGTGACGCTTCCAGAGTAGCCGATTGGGTCCCGTTCAATGAATTTTGGAACGGTTTTGATTTCCACCTCGGCCTTGACCTTAAAGGTGGCACTCATTTGGTTTATCTCGCTGATACTTCTAGAGTGGAAGATCGTGATAAAGAATCAGCTGTTGAGGGCGTACGTGATGTCATTGAACGCCGTGTTAATGCTTTCGGTGTATCTGAACCGGTGGTACAAACTAATCAAACAGCAGATGGAAATTATAGGATTATTGCAGAGCTCGCAGGTATCAGTGACGTCAATCAAGCCATCGCTATGATAGGTGAGACACCATTACTTGAATTTAAAGAACAAAATCCACAAGCTTCTGCTACTCCAGAACTTACAGCTGATCAGCAGAAGGAAATGGATGAATATAATGCTAAAGCAGAAATTAGTGCTAAAGATATACTTGCTAGAGTAAATGCTGGTGAAGATTTTAGTACACTTGCTGCCCAATTTTCTGAAGATCCAGGATCTAAAGATAATGGTGGAGATTTAGGATTTTCAAAGAAGGGTGCTTTTGTACCAGAATTTGAAGATGCTTTATGGAATAATTTAGAAGTTGGACAAGTATCATCAGAACCAATTAAAACACAATTTGGTTATCATATAATTAAAAAAGATGAAATAAGAGGTGAAGGTGATAAGCAGGAAGTTAAGTCTAGTCATATACTTGTTTCAACTAAATCTACTTATGATTATGCGCCACCTGTTGATCAATGGTTACCTGCAGAACTTACTGGTAAACATTTAAAGAGATCAGAAGTTATATTTGATCCTCAAACTGGTGCACCTACTGTTAGTTTAACTTTCAATGATGAAGGTAAAGATTTATTTGCTACAATTACAGGTAGAAATATTGGTAAACCAGTAGCTATATTCCTTGATGGTTCAGCGATTTCTGTTCCAACAGTAAATGATACTATAACTCAAGGTGAGGCTATTATTTCAGGAAACTTTGATTTACAAGAGGCTAAATTACTAGCCCAACGTTTAAATGCTGGTGCTTTACCTATTTCTATTACACTTATTAGTGAACAGACAGTTGGACCTACACTTGGTCAAATATCTTTAAATAAGAGCCTTCAGGCTGGTCTTATTGGTTTAATGTTAGTTGCTCTATTTATGCTTATATTCTATAGATTACCTGGCCTGCTTTCTGTTATAGCACTTGCCATTTATACAGCCATAGCTCTTGCTATCTTTGTATTATGGCCAGTCACATTAACACTGGCTGGTATTGCAGGATTTATTCTATCTATTGGTATGGCAGTTGATGCTAATGTACTTATTTTTGAAAGAATGAGAGAAGAGCTTAGAAATGAGAAACCTCTGGCATCTGCTATTGAAGATGGTTTTACAAGAGCTTGGGCATCTATTAGAGATTCAAATATTTCAAGTTTAATTACTTGTTTCATATTAATATGGTTTGGTAGTGGAGTTATTAAGGGTTTTGCTTTAACGCTAGGCATTGGTATTCTTGTCTCAATGTTTTCCGCTATTATTATTACAAGAACATTTTTAAGAATGTTATCTAAAGTATTGGCTAAAAAGAGTATGTGGTGGTTTAATGCTTCAATAAAGAAATAATATGTTTAATATAATTGGTAAAAGAAAATATTGGTTCGGACTTTCAACAGTACTTATTGTATTGAGTATTATTGCTATTTTAGTATTTGGTTTAAACTATGGCATAGACTTTACTGGTGGTAGTATTATGGAATTAGAATTAACTGATGCTAGTTTAGATAATGCAGAAGTTGATCAAATATTAACAGATTTAGAAATTACAGAATCAGTTGTTCAACCAGCCGGAGATAATACATTACTTATTCGTACTGGTCATTTAACAGAAGAGCAACATAATGAAATATTTAGTAATTTAGAGACTAAAGTTTTAGAGCAAGAGGGAAGTATCACAGAACTTAGATATGATTCTATTGGACCTACAATTGGTAAAGAATTAAAAGGTAAGTCAATGACATCTCTATTTGTTGTATTGCTTGCTATAGTTGCATATATTGCATTTGCATTTAGAAAAGTATCTTTCCCAGTTGCTTCTTGGAAATATGGCCTATCAGCAATAATTGCACTTGCGCACGATGTAATTATTACTGTTGGATTATTTAGTGTTCTTGGTTATTACTTTAATTTTCAAGTAGATACTTTATTTGTAACAGCTCTGCTTACTATAATGGGATTTTCTGTTCATGATACTATTGTTACCTTTGATAGAACTCGTGAGAATTTATTCCGTACACATGATTTAACATTTGCTGAAATTATTAATACTAGTATTAATGAAACAATTGTTCGTTCATTAAATACTTCACTTACAACATTACTTGTACTAGTATCTGTATATTTCTTTGGTGGTGTTTCTATACAACAGTTCATCCTAACTATGATATTTGGTATTATTATTGGTACTTATTCATCTATATTCCTAGCAAGCCCACTATTAATGGTGTGGTATAAGCTGAAACAGTAGGGAATTAATAGATATTAAATAATGACCCATTTTGGGTCATTTTTTGTTTGTTTATTTCTAGCCCTTGACAGTATTGGATATAATTGGTAATATATAGGAGATATTGACTTTTACTAGAAAAAATGCTATATTTTATTTATATTAGCTTTTAGTCTATATCTTGCTTAAATAAAATAATACACAAGATTATGAGTAATTTAGACACTACAAATTCAATTTTAGATAAGGTTATTTCCTCACAAACAGCTGAGGATATTGCTAATTTTGAACCTAGTTCAATTTTAAACCTATTATTTTCCGCTCTTTCAGACAGAGAGAGGGATGTTATTGTACATAGATATGGTTTAGATGAGAAAGAAGCTAAAACATTAGAAGAAATTGGTAAACTATTTGATGTTACACGTGAACGTATTCGTCAGATTGAGAATAGTACTATTAAGAAAATACGTAATCATCCTGAAATTGAAGCTAGTTTAAAGCCTGTTGAGAATATGATCTCAGATATTTTAGAAGAACATGGTGGTGTTATGAGAGAAGATTCTCTATATGAAAATATTCTAAATTACGGTACTACTAGAAATATAGATAGAGCTGCTACTTCATTCATTATCTCAAAATTACTTGATCATAAATTAGATAAGGTTGTTAAAGACAAGAGAATGCATAATAGTTGGAAGCTTCCAACTGCAGAAGTAGGTTTTGTTGAAGATTTAATTGATGATTTAGTTGAAATATTAAAAGATAGAGACGAACCTCTTGCACGTAGAAATATATTAGAAAAAATGCAAAATCGTCCTATTAATGAAAAGTATGCCGATCGTGTAAATGAAAAGGCAGTTAATAATGCTTTAGATTTAACAAATAAGATTAATAGTAATCCTTTTGATGAATGGGGTTTAGCAAATTGGAGATCAATCAAACCAAAGAGAATGAATGATAAGATTTCTATTGTTATGCGTAAGCATGGTAAGCCATTACATTTCACTGAAATAGCTGAAAAGATTAATGAAGCTAAGTTTGATAATAAGACAGCTTATCCAGCAACAATACATAATGAATTAATATTAGATGAACAGTATGTACTTGTAGGACGTGGTATTTATGCATTAAAAGAATGGGGTTTTCAACCTGGAGTTGTAGCAGATGTTATAACTGCAGTTATGAATGAATCAGGAAAACCAATGACTAAAAATGAGATTGTAGAAAAGGTGCTAGAAAAGAGAATGGTAAAACAAAGTACTATTCAATTAGCACTTATGAATAAAAAAAGATTCAAACGCATTGAGCGTAATAAATATTGGATCGCAGATTAATTAAAATAAAAATAAAGCAATAGGGCAGATGCTTGCTGCCTACTTACTTTATAGATTGCACCCCCATGCAGCTATATATCGATTTATCATATTTTGAATATTTAGGAAGTCTATCCGTTTCTCACGTTATGTGGGAGTTGTTTATATCAGGCGGATGGATTTTTTTTATTATCATTATTTTATGGTTTCTTTGGGAAGAGTGGATTATTACTAGACAAGATAAATGGATGTCAGATAAGAAATTTATACTGCTAGCTATTGATGTGCCTAAAGATAATGAACAATCTCCAATGGCAGTTGAACAGATGATGACAAATTTAGCCGGTGCTCATGCGCCATATAGTAAATGGGAATTATGGTGGGAAGGAGCTGTTCAATTATGTTTTTCACTTGAAATTGTTTCTATAGATGGATATATACAATTTTTAATTAGAACTCCAGATTTTTTAAGAGATATGGTAGAAGCAGCTGTTTATGCTCAATATCCAGAAGCTGAAATAACTGAAGTAGAAGATTATGTAGATTCTATTCCAGATGTATATCCAAATGATACACATAATTTTTGGGGATCAGAACTTGAACAAGTTAAGCATTGGGCTTATCCAATTAGAACATATAAAGAATTTGAACATGGATTAACACAAGAGCTTAAAGATCCAATGGCAGCTCTACTTGAAATGTTTTCAAGACTTGGCAGGGGAGAGCAGGCTTGGTTTCAAATAATTGTTAAACCAGGAGACTATAGTTGGCAAGGCAAGGGTAAGGCTGAAGTAGATAAAATGATGGGTAAGGCACCAAAGATTACAACTGGTCCATTCGGAGCAGCCGCTGGTGCAATTGCATCAGAAGCAGCCGCTTGGGGTGTTGAAGCTACTAATTCATTATTTGGTACAGGACTTGAAATTGGTGAAGCTTCTACTCCACAAGATGATTCAATGTCTATGTTTAAAATGTCACCACTAACAAGACATACTTTAGAAATGGTGGAAAGGAAAATAGCTAAAGAAGGATTTGAATGTAAGATAAGACTTGTATATGTAGCAGAGAAAGCTGCTTGGAAAAAAGCACAAAGAGTTGGTACTTTCTTTTCTGTTGTTAAGCAATTTGGTTCATCTAATGGTAATTCTTTTAAACCATCTAAGGCAGCAACAGTTAAAGCTAATTATTTATTTGCAGAACAAAGAAAGATTATTAAAACGAATAAGCTAGCTGATGCATATAAATCACGTAGTTCATGGAAGGGTATGCCTACCTTTATATTAAATTCTGAGGAACTTGCAACGCTTTATCATTTCCCAGCATTTACAATCAAAGCACCTCTTCTTAAGAGAACAGAAGCCAAGAAAGGCGAACCGCCTTCATCACTTCCTATGGATGTAGATAATCCAGCAATTGTTCCTGATGAAGCAGTGGTAGTAAAGAAGCCTCAAGAAAAAGAAGAATCTACACAATATTTACCAGATAGTTTAAAAGATTATGATTTTAGTAATGAGGAATTTGAAAAGAAATTTGCTAAGAAAAAGCAAGATATAGATGAAAAGGAAACAGGTGAGGATAAGACAAGTCCAGTGCCTAGCAATTTACCATTTTTAGAATAAAGTATGGCAATGAATAATGAGGAAAGAATAACAGCCTTCGGACAGACTAATTATAGAAATATGAATAGGAAGTTTGGTATTAAGGTAAAAGATAGACGAAATCATATGTATCTTATTGGTAAAACAGGTGTCGGTAAATCTACCACACTTGAGAATATGATTGTTCAAGATATTTTAGATGGTAATGGTGTAGCTGTTGTTGATCCGCATGGAGATCTTGTTGAGAAAGTCGCAAACTATATTCCATCTAATAGGATTAATGATGTTATATACTTTAATCCTTCAGATATTAATTATCCTTTTGCTTTTAATGTATTGGAAAAAGTAGATGGCGAGCATCAACATTTGGTAGCATCTGGTCTTATTGGTGTATTTAGAAAAATTTGGGCAGATACATGGGGACCTAGACTTGAATATGTACTGCGTAATGCAATACTAGCATTATTGGAATTTCCGGATTCAACCCTGCTAGGTATTATGAGAATGCTTGTTGATGAGAGTTATAGGAAAAAAGTTATAGATCAAGTAACTGATCCAGTTGTTAAATCTTTTTGGACAGAAGAATATGCTAAATATAAAGGAGATTTCCAAGTAGCAGCGGTAGCTCCTATTCAAAACAAGGTTGGTGCATTTTTATCATCCTTTTTAATACGTAATGTAGTAGGGCAAATACAATCAGCTATTGATCTTAGAGAAGTAATGGATAATAAGAAAATACTTCTTATTAATTTATCTAAAGGTAGAATTGGAGAAGATAATTCAGCATTACTTGGTGCTATGATGATTACTAAGATTCAACTTGCTGCTATGAGTAGAGTAGATATACCAGAAGATGAAAGAAATGACTTCTATCTATATATCGATGAGTTTCAAAACTTTGCTACCGAATCTTTTGCAGACATTTTATCTGAAGCTAGAAAATACCATTTAAATATGATCTTAGCCCATCAGTATAGAGAACAGCTGGATGAAAGAGTGCAGGCTGCTATTATTGGTAATGTGGGCACACTTGTTACATATAGAGTAGGTGCAGATGATGCTGAATTCTTAGAAAAAGAATTTTATCCTCAATTTACTAAAATTGATCTTGTTAATCTTAATAAGTTTAATTTCTATATTAAGCTTATGATAGATGGTGTTACTTCACCGGGTTTTTCTGCTATGGGACTTATGCCATTAGATAAAAATACACAAACACATAATTTGGAGAAAGTAATTCAAGTATCTCGTGAGAGATATTGTAAGAAACGTGAAGTTATTGAAGATAAAATATCCCGTTGGAGTTTAACAGATAAAGAGGGTAGTACAAAAGAGGGAAGTAATAAATTGGATAAAGGCTTTAAGGCTAATTGTTCACGTTGTGGTATAGAAACATCAACAGCCTTTAAACCAGATGGAGTAAGGCCAGTATTTTGTGGAGATTGTCTAAAGCTATTTAAAGCCGGAAAGATTTCACGCGAAGGTTTGCAAGCAATGCCAGTTGGAAATGAACCTCCAAAAGCAGCTCCAGATAAAATACCCACCCCAGAAGAAGTAATAGATGCTCCAGAACCAGCAATTGGTACAAAAGATGTTCCTACTGAAGTTAGCTTACAAGATGCTATTAAAAGTGGTGCAACCAGTTTTAAAAAGAGATAGTTCAGATATTATTACCTAATTATGATATAATATTCTTATAATATTATTTTTTTATGTCCATATCTAAAACAATACGAGATATTAAGAATTTGAAGATTCAGGGTGCTACAGCAGTAGCTAGAGAGGCTTTACAGTCACTGGCTGCTTTTGGTAGGGATTTAAAAAAAGACGGTCACAAATATATAGTAGAAATAGATAGAGCGGCTGCAAAACTTGCTTCTGCTCGTCCAACAGAGCCATTGTTACACAATGGTCTTAATTATGCTAAATCTCAGTTAAGGCAAAGCGCAAGTACAGAGGCTGCTCAATTATCTGCAATACTGGAAGAATCAGTAGCTCAGTGGCTTGAACTTATAAAACTGGCAGAAGATACTGCTATAACAAAAGGCGGACAACTTATTAAAAAAGGATATAATGTATTTACGCATTGTCACTCTTCAATGGTTGAAAAGATTCTTATAAATACCTGGCAGGCAAAAGCTTTTGAAGTATATAATACAGAGACAAGACCTATGTATCAGGGAAGAATAACAGCCACTAATTTACTTTCAGCTGGTCTTCCAGTTACCATGGTTGCAGACTCTGCTGCAGATTTTTTAATAAGTAAACATTCAGGTCGTGAGCTGATGATGAATATGGTAATAATTGGGGCAGATAGCATTTCTCATGCTGGGGATGTATATAATAAGATTGGTTCTTATGGCATTGCACTGGCTGCATATGAGGCAGGAATACCGGTATATATAGCTGCTTCTGCGCTTAAAATGGACGCAGATGACAAGATAGAGGTAGAACTGAGAGAAGAGGGTGAATTATGGAAAAATAGGCCTAAAAACTTAGAAATACTTAATTTTGCTTTTGATATGATACCAGCTAAATTCATAACTGGAATAATATGTGAATTTGGAGTCATTAAGCCTGGACTACTTAAGTCTAAGGTTAAAAAAGCATATCCATGGCTTTTACAAGATAATTAATAAAATATAAAATATGTACGATCAATTTGATTTTTATCATTTAAATAAAAAAATAAATAAGGAGAAGTATATAATAGCTACTTTTTCTTTTTCAGCTCCAACTCTAAGTTGGAAAAATGCTGTTCATGCAATTGCTGGGGAAAGTTCTATTGGAACTTGGACAGATATTGGTGGGCTTACAAAAGCTAGATATAAACAACTTGCACCTAAGATTATTTGGGAAGATAAGAGAAAGCATATGGTAAAGATAGCTTATCCATTACCATTATTTGAACTAGGTAATATACCTCAACTTCTTTCTAGTATTGGCGGTAATATTTACTCAATGAAAGTAGTTGAAAGATTAAGACTACTAGATATTGAATTTCCAAAGAAATATATAGATGCAATGCCTGGACCTAAATTTGGTATAACTGGTATTAGAAATAAGATGAAAATTAAGAATAGACCTATTGTAGGATCTATTATTAAACCTAAAATTGGTAGAACAGCTAAGGAACATGCTAAGGCTGCTTATGATTTATGGTCAAATGGAGTAGATGTTGTTAAAGATGATGAGAATCTAACGAATATGGCATTCAATAAGTTTAAAAATAGAGTAGACCTGCTAATGAAATATAGGAAAAAGGCTGAAAAAGAAACAGGGGAAGAGAAATTGGCAATCATTAATATTACAGCACCATATAATACAGCCCTTAAAAGAGCTAAATATATAAAAGCAAAAGGTGGTAAATGTATTATGATAGATATTGTATCTATGGGTTGGAGTGCTGTTCAGTCTTTAAGAGAAGAAAACTTGGGACTAATTATTCATGGACATAGAGCTGGACATTCAATGTTCACTAGAGATGAAACGCATGGTATGACTATGTATGTCCTTGCTAAATTATCTCGCCTTGCTGGAATTGATCAATTACACACAGGTACTGTTGTTGGTAAAATGGAAGGTGGTTCTAAAGAAGTAGTTAAAATAGATGCATTCCTTAAAGAAGATTGGAAACATTTTGATAAACTAAAGTCAGATTGGTCAAAGCTCAAGCCAACTATGCCAATAGCATCTGGTGGACTTCATCCGGGACTTGTTCCAGGAGTTATTAAACACATTGGTAATGATGTTATCATTAACTTTGGTGGTGGAATCTTTGGTCATCCAAAGGGAAGAAAAGCAGGAGCAAAAGCTGCTCGCCTAGCTGTTGAAGGAATAGCTGGGGGCGCTAAACTTAATACTCTTATGAAAGACAATACAGAACTCAGAGAAGCAGTAGAATTCTGGGGTAAATAAATTAAATAATTAAAGAATAAATATATTATGTCATTACCATACTATCTGAAGGCGAAGCGATTAGACTTTTCAACCGGACAGGCATTAATAGCCATGCTTAATGAAGAGGAGGCATACCATTTTGGTATTCACGCAGGAGATAAAATTGCTATCACTTGGCGTGGTAATAAGAAAGCAGTAGTTGAGGTTAATTTGTCAGATAAACGTATTAAGCCAGGACAAATTGGTCTATATCAAGAGATTTGGTCAAAGCATGACATTGCTACTCATGAAATAGTAGAAGTATCAGTTTTAGGAAGACCAGATTCTATTAAAGCTATTCAAAGAAAGCTTTTAGGAAAACCTTTAACTGAAGAAGAATGTTTTTCAATTATTAAAGATATTGTAAATAATCGTATATCTAATACTGAGATTACATATTTTGTAGCTGCTACATATATGTACCCATATACAGATAATGAGCTTTACTATATGACAAAGGCTGTGGCTGAAACAGGGGATATTATTAAATATTCAGGACTGGTTGTAGATAAACATTCAGTTGGAGGAATTGCTGGTAATAGAACCACAATGGTTATTATTCCAATTATTGCATCTCTTGGTCTTAAAATACCTAAAACATCATCAAGAGCTATAACATCACCAGCTGGTACATCAGATACTATGGAGGTACTTGCTCCCGTTACATTTACAGCGGCAGATATGAAAACTATTGTTCAAAAGACTAATTCTTGTATGGTTTGGGGTGGTGGATTTAGTTTAGCTCCTGCTGATGACAGAATACTTAAAGTTACTTATCCATTATCTTTAGAACCATATGATAAAATGATTGTATCTATTATGGCTAAAAAAGTTGCAACTTCTGTAAATCATTTAATAATAGATATGCCGGTTGGAGATACTGCTAAAATCCCAGACATGAAGACAGCAGCTATGCTTGAAAAGAAATTTCTCTATATAGGTAAGCGCTTTGGTATGAAGATGAAGGTTATTAAAACAACAACCCTTGATCCTATTGGTCAGGGAATTGGACCATCACTTGAAGCTAGAGATGTTTTAAGACTATTACAAAGAAAAGATACTAGACCACTTGATCTTGAATCAAAGAGTGTAAGACTGGCTGGAGAATTACTTGAACTTGCTGGAAAAGCTAAAAAGGGTGAAGGTAAGAAACTTGCTATGAAACAACTTGAATCTGGTGCTGCTTGGAAGCAAATGCAAAAGATTATTAAAGCCCAAGGTGGTAATGAAAAGATAGATTCAGAAGATATTACCATAGGTGCTATTAAACATTATATAGACGCTCCAAAATCTGGTAAGGTTACATTTACGGATAATAAGAATATAAATACCTTATGTAGAATACTTGGTGCTCCCAATGAAAAGATGGCTGGTATTTATCTAAACGTTGAATACGGAGACATGGTTAAGAAAGGGGAGAGAATGTATACCCTTTATGCTCAATCTCAACAGCGTATGGAACTTGCTAAAGCCGCATTAAAGAAAACAAAGATATTCAAAATTGGTTAACTTTTGAAGGGAATATTTAGTTATATTTGGACTTTATGTATACTTATTTTTCAAATAAATTAAATTATGATAAAATATAGTTGTCATAAGAGATGTTTTATGGCGTAAATATATAATAAATATAAACTTTTTCACGATAAAAGTGTATAAATTTTTGTATTTCAATTCTAATAAAAAATTAATTTCTATAAATGCTATGAAAAAAGCTACAACTTTACTACTGTTAATTTCAGTAGTTTTTTGGTCTTTTGGACCAATTCCATTTTTAACAAATACGGCATCAGCTGCGGTAACTATGACTGGCAATATCGCGACAGAAGTTATTTCTAGTGGTCAGTTGGCCAGTGCTAGTAGCGTGGACATTCCTTTGTTGTATTTTACTCTGTCTGCAGATGCTAGTGAAACACTGAGCAATGTTGGTCTACAAATATTAGATGTAGGTGATACTGGTTTAACGTCTACTGATTTTAATAAATTGAAACTCTGGAAAGATGGGGGATCTCCTGGCTGGGATGGTGATGAAACGTCAATTGCTGGCCCTACTGGTGCAGGCTGTGCGCTTACCGAATTTGCAGGAAGTTCACCAAATAAGTTCAGTGCTACTTTATTGTCGGCTGATTGTAATCAGAGTACGCCAGCTGCACTTAATAATGTCATTGGTGGCTCTAGTACATATTTTATTACTATATCTACTAGTACAACATGGTCAGATAATGGTAATTCTCCCTCTGATTCTATTGGTTTCTATATGGGACCTGGTGCAGTTGCATTGTCTGCTAACCCAATTAATATTACAGAGCTAACTTCAAGTAATGTAATAACTGCAAATACAAGTACTTTTCTTAAGGGCTATGGACCAAATAACGGTGATACTGGTATTCCAACTCAAGCTTATTTGGATTTCATGTTTAATGGTCCATTACATTCATCTATTACATCAGATTTAGGTACTTACTTTACAGTTAGTCCAGCTGTAACAGGTTCTTGGACTTATTCAGTTGAGACCTGGGGTGATAATTCAATGTATAGAGTATCTTTTAATGCAGCTGATGGTTTGGCTCTAAGTACAGCATATACAGTCTCAATTCCAGATATAACAGCGGTTGACGATGCAAATGGTACGCCTGTAGTAGCTGATGTTTTTCAGGGCTTAACACCTTTAACGAACAATGGTAATGCTTATTCTTTTACAATTACAACTGCTGCTACGGCCACAGAAGGTGGAGCTTTTCCACCAATGGCTAATGCTGGCTATCCAAATGAAGGCCAAATGAATGTTTCGCCAAGCTTGTCATCTATTACTATAAATTTTGATAGAGATGATATGGACGCAACGACTTTTACAACTAGTAATATATTCTTAACCAAAGTGGGCACTGGTACTGTAGCTGGTACAACAGTTTTACCTAATACAGGAGCTAGTGGTGTAGCAACAATTGGTAATTTTACATTGTCACCAAGTAGTGAATATAGAGTGACTGTTGCTAGAGATGTTAAAGATGTGGGTGGTCAATATTTATTAGGTATGGATGGTGGTCCTTTTACTTATACATTTTATACAGCTAGTACAAGTACTAATGTTACAGCTAGTTATATTGGGTCAAATCTTTATGAATACGATAATGCCGGTACAATAACCGGTGTTCCAACAGGTTTTGTTTTCAGAATGGCCTTTGATAATGCTTTAGATCCATCTACTGTAAATGGCACCAATATTACTTTAAAACAAGGAGCTACGCCTGTAGCTGGTACAGTAGGATATAATGCGGATAGTAATACAATTAAATTTATTCCAGATGCTATTTTGAGCGCAAGCACAGCCTATACATTTGCTGCAACAACTGACGTGAAGAGTGTAACGGGTACTGCTATTTCAGCCGTTAGTATTAGTTTGACAACTGGGACTGCTGACTCAGTTAAACCTAAAATAGAATGGGCAGATGCAGATAATTATGGCTTATTTATGAGTTTTAGTGAGCCATTAGTTGAAACAAAAGCAGAGAATAAATCCTATTACATAATTAAAACAAGAAGTGATGCAACCGCTTGGAGTAGTGTTACGGCTAAAGATTTAACGTCTGCGTCTATCCGCTATAATTCAGACAATAATGAAGTTATGGTTGATGGTTTAACTCTTACGCCTGGTAATGAATTTCAAGTGACAGTATCTACTAGTATTACAGATATTGCGGGTAATGCCATTGATGATGGCTCATCAGCAAATATTAAAACGGGCTATGTAATGGATTCCTCACTTTTTTCAAGTGGAGGAATGTTTAGTATGGATGATGTGAATATTGATGACTTTGATATGAGCATAATGGGTGAGAAGCCAATCAATACTTGGCCAATGAATAGTATGGCGTCTCTAACGACGAAGTATTTTGTAGACATACCAATAGCAACAGCTGTTCCAGCTGGCGGAACTATAGAAATTATATTTCCAACTGGATTTAATGTATCAAATGTAAGGCAGGATTTACAAAGCCCAGTCAATAGTGATTTTAATGGCCCAGAATATGGTAATACAGTTACTTTTGCTAGTACTGATCCGGCTGGTACTGACACAAATGGAGTAAGTAATGATGGTTTAGGTATTATTGGTACTAGAACAATAGTTATTAAACTAAGTGCTGCTACTGAGGCGGGTGACTTCTTACACTTTGATCTTAGCGGTATTCAAAACAGTGCCACACCAAAAGGTTATGAAACAGATGGCTATCTTACAAGTATAAGAACTAAAAATACTTCGGGTGTTTTACTTGAGGCTTTCAGCTCTATGCCATTCTTTATAACTGGCGGTGGTACAAATACTATTTCTGGAACAGTTACAGCTGCTGGTGCTACAACTGGTACAAGTTCTGTTTATTTAGGATCACCAATGACTGGTCCAATGGAAACAACTTTAAATTTTGCTACCAATGGTGATGGTACGGCGGACTATGCTTTTACTAATTTGCCAAATGGTGAATACTATTTGTTTACAAACCCAGACATGACTATTAATAGTGTTAATTATTATGGCAAGCCAAACCCAGAACCAGTTCAGGTTACCGGTGGTGAAACGGTAGATAAAGATTTAACTTTGGTAGCCGAAAATGCTGGATCTGTTTATACTCTTACTGTTCAATTGTCTGGTAATTTTGCAACAGGTGGAGTTAATGATTCAATTGATATTTTTGCTGGCTCACCAAACGGTTTTAGAGTAAAGACAGTTAATCCAAATACTGATGATGCGGCAGTAGGTGACGATTCCCTTGATAATACGAAGGATGATTATATAACTAAATATAATCTTTATTTACCGGATGGTGAGTGGATGGTGGGAGTGGGTCCAGCCATGCCAGAAGGACCAATGTCGGGTCAACCAACCATGCCTGACTGGATGCCACCAATGCCAACTTTAGTTCGTGTTTCTGGTGGTGGTGCATCTGTTATAGAAGGAAGTGGTACAGCTAATGATGGAACTATAGTAATTAATTTAGGATCACAGACAGTTAATACAGTTGCCGGTACTGTAGTTGATGGTACTGGGGCGGGTATTGCTAATGCAGAAGTTTATGCTTATCAGCCTATGGGTGGTTTTGGGGGTGCACATACACAAACTGCTGGTGACGGTACTTTTACATTAAAAGTTCCTGTAACAGGTGTTTATTCAGTTGGTGCCTTCAAGCCTGGCATGCCAGATGCAAAAGAGCAAGCAGTTGATGTTCAGGCGAATGTATCAGGTATAACACTTAAGATGAAGAAACCAGCTTATACTATTTCTGGTAAAGTTATGAATGCAGCTGGTACAGGTATATCTTATGCTCCAGTTTGGACATATCAAACAAGTGGTTGGGGTCATGCTGATACAACTACAGATGCTTCTGGTAATTATATTCTTTATGTAGATAATGGTACTTGGAATGTTGAAACAGATGCTCCAGGTGTTGGTTGGCTTGAATATTCTTCTTCAGTGACGATTAATAATGCTTCTCAGGCTTCAATAAATTTACAGCCTGATGCTAGTGTTAATTACTATACAATTACAGGTAATGTAACAATTAATAATACAGCTCAAGCATTTATGCCTATTAGAGCTGTGAAAATGGACGCTAATGGCAATTATCAAGGTAAAGAATATGGATCATCAACTGATAGTTTAGGTAATTATACTATTTCTGCACCTGCCGGTATTTATCGGGTGGACATATGGACACCAGATTATGGTGAGGTTGAAAGAACTGATGCAGATGATTATGCTAGTAATCCAGCAAATACAAATTTAACGGTTGGAAATAAAACAGGTGTAAATATTGTAGTAGCATCTGCTGATCTAAATACGGTAACAATAGTATTTACGAATGGAGTTGCCGGACAGGAAGGATTTTTATTGGTTGAAGGAATTGATATTTCAAGTCCAAATAATCCAAAGCCAACTGGTTTTAATAGATCAAAGAGAATAGATAGTTTAGCAAGTAGCAGTTCAATTTCATTGCCAGATGGTAATTATCATTTCTTTTTAGATGTACCTGGTTATGGTTCATATATTCCGTCAGAAGGTAATTATGATTCTGCTACTACACCTGGGTATATTGATATTGGTGATGCTAGCGCTGATAGCAATACAGCTACGTTTGTTTTGCCTAATGCAACCACTGGTGTAATTACAATCTCAGGTAATGTCACAAGTGGCGGATCAAACATTGAAAATGCTTGGGTGTGGCTTGGTAATCCAGATACAGATTTTCACAATGGTACACAAACAAATTCAAGTGGTGCCTATACATTGACTGTGCCAAAATTATCTAGTGGTGATTATAAGATTGGTGTAGATAAGCCTGGTTACTTAGCGCCAGCTCCAGTTACTGTTTCTGGGCTAAATGATAGTACGCAAAATCTAACTCTAGCATCTGCAGGGTCTGCTTATACAGTAGAAGGATATATTTATGCTGATGCAAATAGTGGTACAGCTAATATTAAGGATTCAGGAGAAGAAATACCTAATGGTTGGGTATATGCAGAGGAAACTACTAGTAATATTGTTTCACATTCTCCAGTTGATGGTACGGGTGCCTATTCATTATTATTAAGTGCGGGTACTTGGAGAATATTTGGTGCAGCTGATGGGTATTTAGATAGTCAATATTCTGAGAGTGGATCGGCAGCTTTAGTTACAGTATCTTCAAATCGCACTAACACGAATATTAAATTAGCAGTTGACACAAATTGGACAAATAAGAGTAAAAATAAACAGATCACACCATCATCTGGTGGTATTATGGATGATACAGTGGCTGGAGGTACAGGTGTAAAGCTTACAATTCCAGCTAATGCATTGGGTAGCTCAAGTTCAGCTGGAACAATTAGTGCTACTGATACATCTTCTGTATCTAAAACTAATTCATTCGAGCCATTTGCTGGTGAAGGAAAGAGCATTACAGCAACAGATAATTCTGGTCAACCAATTAATAATTTGAATGATTATATAGATATTGAAATGGTTTATTGGAAGTCAGATATTGATGAACAGGTAACAGCGGGAAATTTAACAGATTTAGAAACATTAAAGAAAACTCAAGTTAGTTATTTCGATGCTTCATTAAATGATTGGGTAAAAGTAGCGACTACAAGAACGGCCTATTACAAAGTTAATGCAAATGACGCAGAATGGATAGCATATCCAGGTAATTCAACTAAGACTGGCTTTCAAAAGTTTATTGATGATGCTTTGGTAAATGAGACCTTTACAGGATTTGCTGATTATAAGTTGGTTTATCAATCATCGACTAATCACTTAACTGTTTTTGCGGTTGTAATGCCATTTGTAGCTACAGTAACACCAGCTACACCTGCAGCACCAGGAGGCGTTACACCTTTATGGCTTTTGCCAAATTTTAATAACACCCCAGCTGATACAGACATTGTAGAGCTTGTAGATACTGCGGACGAAACAGATCCAACTCCTACCCTCTACGATCAAACAAAAGATAAAGTATTCTCACTTGTAGAAATGACACAAGATGCATTAGCTATTATCTCAGATTCAATAGATACATTATTAAATGCTATTGGTGTTGAAAGAAATATAGAACTAGAATCAGACAGCCTAGCTATTACAGATAGAATCAGTGGTATTTCTTCTGCGGTAGACTCTCTTAAATCAAAGATAAATAACTTTGTAACCTATGGTACTAATGCTACATATAGAATTGGAGCAGGGGAAAGAGCGGGTGTTGTAAATAGTTATCAAGCAGCTTTTGATAAACTTCCAGAAACAGAAGAAGAGTGGAATGATGTTATAAAGATAGCTAATGGTAGATGGCCAGGAGCAGCTAATGAAGAGCGTGAAGCCTGGGCCACTAAAGTCTTTAAACAAGTTTATAAGAGAGAAGCAGATAGAACTAATCCAGCAGATGATGCAGCCGTTGTAATAACAGCTTATGGTCTAAGACCTGTAGATAGGAACCTAGACTCTGAAAAAGCAGCCATAAATAGTTTTAAGGACATCTTTGGTTATCATCCATCAGATGCAGAAGATTGGGACACTGTAAGAGCTATTTCTTACTCTGGAGCTACAAGATAATATATACAAATAAATATAAAAAAAGAGATGTAATCATGCATCTCTTTTTTTATCCACAATTGCAAACATCCATTTTACAAGTTATCATATATCTATGAGTAATAAAGTCGTCAATTTAATTTCATTGAAGAATAAATCATTTATTGGTTTGACAATTCTTTCAATTAACATTAAGATTTGACGACTGGTATTTATTCATAAAGTAGAGTAAAACCAGTCACATTATAAGACTGGTTTTTAAATTGCACATTGCAGGACAAAAAAAGGAGATATTATGCAGGGTATAGGTTTGTTTGAGGTAGGGCAAGAGATTAATCGTAGTGCTTTAAAGGTGCAAAGATTGCGAACAGAAATTAATGTTCAATGGGGAAAGAGAACTCGTGCAGAGGCTCGCTGCTGTCCTAAGCTTTCTAAGCTACGCTCTGATCTAAAAGGTGCTATGGAAGATCTTGCCGAGCATCAGAGTAAAAAGAAAATACTTCTTAAAAAGAGGTATTTCAAAGAAGCTAATGCTTAATAAATTTATTTTAAAAGAGGTAGACAATCTACCTCTTTTACTTTTTATTGACATGTTTCAGCTCCGATTGTAATATATATTCATAAGGGTCGTTAATTAGCGATCTCTTTTTTTATGGTAAAAAGTCAATATGGTAGATTGTGTTTGGTATCAAAGCAATTCTATAAATCTATTAATAAAATTTATTGCCCTTGTTTAGAAGAGTATGTAATTTTTAATTCTAAAGGGTTACGGCATTTGAAATATGATGGCTCAAATAAAATTAGATCAATAAAGTCTCAAGTGTATAGAATGACTTTATTACCTTTAGTCATTCCAGTAATAAAGCAGGCAAAGGAAATAGATAGGCACATTCCTTTAAGGAAGGTAAGATTTTCAAGTAAAAAGGTTGAGGATTGGTCACTAAAATCTTATGTAGGTAAAAATAAAGTTTTAATTAAAGTGGTATTACGTAGAGCAGGTAATGGAAATATAATATTTCTTAGTATTATGAAGGTTAAATAAAATTAATAAAAAAAACCGTCTAAGACGGTTTTTTTAGAGTGCTTACTTTCGGCTTATGGTATACCTTAGCCGAGACAAACCTTTCGGTTAATAAGCACGATATAAGTATATATATTATACATTAATATTGTCAAGCTTATCTTACTTCTTTATAAAGTACCTACCTTTATCATCTGATTGTATTGTTTTAGGGTTTGGGGAAAACTTTCTATTAGTTATTTTCCATTTATCTACATATTGGCCAATACCTTCATTACCTAATTTATTCTTTCTTCTAGTTCCACTTTGAGACCACTTTAAAACAGATTCAAATAGTAATTTGTATCTACCACGAACAACTACATATTTTATTTGTTGGTTTTTAATTGCCTGCCTTATTGTTTTTGTTGAAACACCAAATAGTCTAGATGCTTCAGATATTGAAATTCTAATCATATTTATAGTTAAAGTATAGAGTATTCTATACCTTATTATAGACTAAATGGATGTGAATGGCTAGATATTGACAAAAATAGGTTATTTTGCTAATATACTTATTCTGTATATTGTAAAAGATATTAACAAAAATGCCTAAAAATTAGTGGATTTTTATACTTTTTTGCACTATAATATGACACATTGTAATAAACATCTATATATAGGTGTAACAATAACACTAATCATTCGTCTTATTTAATGTCTAGCGAAAAACTTACAGATAAAGTACTGATACTAAAGTCTCGTTTAGGAAGCAAGGATGCTTTTGAGACTATATATAATAAGTACATAAATAAGATATATCGCTTTGTATTTTACAAGACATCTAGTAAAGAAATTGCTGAAGATATTACAAGTCAGACTTTCCTCAAGCTATGGGAGATCATAGCCGGTGGCGGTCAAATCAAGACACTTCAAGCATTGTTATATCAGATAGCTCGTAATTTAATAATAGATCATTATAGGTCAAAACATAATACTGAAGTACCATTGGAATTTGAACTAGATTCTCAGGCCATACATATAGATGAAAAGATACACAGTAAAATTGACAATGAGCTATTAAGACCGGCAGTGATGAAACTCAAGGAAGAATATAGAGAAGTAGTTATACTAAGATATATTGAAGAACTCTCAATAACTGAGATTGCCAAGATTGTAGATAAATCTAATGGTAATGTCAGAACGCTAACGCATAGAGCATTAGCTGAACTAAAAAACATTTTGAAAGACTATAATATATAATGTCACACAATATTGAATCACAATTAAATAGACTAAAAGGAGATACCCCAGATGAAGCTTGGGTTATTTCTAACCGTGAAAGATTAATGTCTTTAATTGAAACGGAGGATTTATCTTTTGGTAAAAGATTAGGTCTCCGTTTTAATATAGGTCTTGATCATGTAATCTATGCCCCTGCTAGGGTCATGGTTATTTTTTTACTTGTGATTTCTGGTTTTTCAACATCTGTTATGGCAAAAGCTTCATTACCAACAAGCGTCCTTTATCCAGGACGTATTGTTATTGAAAAAGTTGAGCTTATGCTAGCTGGTACTCCAGAAGAGGAAGCTGCTGTATATAATAAGCATGCACAAAGAAGACTTGGAGATTTAGTAAAGATTAGAGAAGCAGGCTCTGCTGAAGCAGATTTAAATGATACTTTAAAGAGACTTGAAAAAGATTTAGCATCAGCTACTACATCACTTGACCTTGCTAAAGCTAATGATGGTGAAGCTCTAGATACATTGGCATTAGATATTAGTGAGAATGCTACAGCAGCAATTTCAGCATTTAGTGATGCGAAAGAACAAATTAGTACTGAAGCCACAAAAGACATATTAAAAGATGCTTTAACATCAACTGCTAATATAGAAGATAAGGCTTTAGGACTTCTTATTGATCTATATGAGAAAGACGATATTACAGCAGATGAAACAGTAGCCAAGACTATGAGTATTGTAGAAGAGCAAGTATTAGCAATTTCAGAGATAGTACCAAGTGTAAAAGAACTATCTAATGATACATATGTATATGAGCAAGTAAGACAGGCATCTAAATTACTAAGCTCAGCAGAAAATCTATACAGTGAAGGGGACTTTAAAGCAGCTTTTGACGTCCTATCACAAATTAAGAGAATTGTAGTAGAAGTACAAACTGCAATAGATGCAGTTAGCATTGAAAATTCAATAGAGTAATATAGTAGATTGCTGTAGGTATATTTTTTGTATATCTACAACAATCTGTTATTAACAGATTTGTATTAAAACAAGCAAAACCTAATTAATAGGTTCTTGTTATAAACACTTATTAGGTGATTTGCATTTCACAACTAATAGGGGAGGCACTATTATCCTCTTTATCAAAGGTCGAGACGAAAATCTCGTGGGTAAATTAGATAATTAGCTTGTTGCTCTTTATGAGCATTACCTGTCCATTAGGAGATGCTGCGGCTAATAAGTAGGAGATTAAGAAAAGAAATGAAAAATTTAACAAAGAATATCTTTGTTGTTGCTATCGCAATTGCTACTGTAGCTATGAGCTTCGGTGGTTTTGTTGGTGCTGTATCAGCTATTGAGACTGGTGACCTTGTAAAAGGACCAAACTCAGATGCTGTTTACTACATTGATGGCATGATAAAGTATGTTTTCCCTGGCGCAAAGACTTATTTCTCTTGGTATTCTGATTTTAGTAATGTTCAACTGGTAACAGTTGCAGAACTAGATTCATATGCTGATGGTGGAATGGTTCTATATCGTTCAGGAACAAAATTAATCACTCACCCTAATACAGCTAAAGTTTATGCTGTTGAGCCAAGTGGTAATTTAAGATGGGTTCCATCTGAAGAAATTGCTGCTGGACTTTTCGGCGCAGACTGGGCTTCTAGAGTGAATGATGTAAATGAAGTTTTCTTCCCTAACTACACAGTAGGTAGTGATTTAGCTTCAGCAACTGATGTACCAAATGGTTCATTAGTAATGATGGAAGGTAGTGAAACTATCTATTACATCGATGGAATGAGCAAAAGACCATTCGCATCCATGGACAATCTTACGGCTAATAACTACGATGCTGATTATGTGTTAACAGTATCTGACCTAAGTGCCTTCTCAGATGGTACTTCAATTAGTGGTATGGAGAGCTCTCTCATGGATGTAGCACAAGGTGGTTCTATTTCAAACCCTGGTACTCCAGAAGTTGGAACTGGTATCTCAGTTGCATTAGCATCTGATAACCCAGCTTCTTCAACTGTTGTTGCAGGACAGGCTATCGCTGATCTTGCACACTTCATGATTACTAACAATGGTAATGATGCTGCTGATATTACAACTCTTAAATTTAAGAGAATTGGTGTTTCAGCTGATACAACATTATCTTCTGTTTATCTTTATGATGGTGCAAATAGATTGACTGATAGTGCTTCTGTATCTTCAGGAGTAATGACATTTAATAACTCTGCAGGTATCATTAGCTTAGCTGCTGGTGCAAGTAAAGTTGTTACTGTTAAAGCAAATATTGCTGCTAGTACTTCAGGTCAAACATTAGGTGTGCAGATGACTTCAGCTGATTATATTTCAACTGATAACTCTGGTGATGCTATTTCAGGTGCTTTCCCAGTTATGGGTAACTTACACTCTGTAGCTTCTGCTACATTGGCAAGTTTTATTTGGAATTCAACTACTACACCTAGCACAAACTCTTCCTTAGATCCTCAAATGGATTTCACAATGTTTTCTAACACTGTTAATGTTACAGAAAGAAAAGTTGATCTTTATTCTGTAAGATTTAGAGAAATTGGTTCAATCGCTTATAGTGATTTGAATAATTTCAGACTATACGTTGATGGTGTATTGAAGGCTACAGAACAATCATTAGATTCTAATGGTTATGTCACTTTTGATATGTCTGGTGCACCTGTACAATTAGAAACAGGTAACCGTACAATCAAAGTTATTGGTGATATGTTGAATGGTTCAGGTAGAACATTTAGTTTCTCTGTACGTGAAGCTGCTGACACTTGGGTAGTTGACAGTGAGTATTCTCAACCTATTTTAGTTGAAGCTGTTGCTGATGGCACTTCATTCTCAGCTAGAACTTCAGGAACACAAACTGTTGCTCCTGGTTCTCTAACTATCACAAAAGATATTAGTTCACCTTCAGATCCAGTTGTTGTTGGAACTTCAAATGTACTTTTAGGTATATTTAAGTTTGAAGCTTCTGGAGAAAGTGTAAAGGTTGAAAATTTACGTGTTGACATCGATGAAGATGACACTGATACAACTTTCACTTTACGTAACGGTTATTTACAGGCTGATGGTGTTCAAATTGGAAGCACAGCTGCTATTGCTGGTGTTGATGATGCAACTTTAGGTTATACCGAATATAACTTAGGTTCTTCATTGGTTATTGCACCAGGTACACCTGTTATGATTTCTGTTTATGGTGATATCTATAACAGTGATGGAACAAATGACCTTGTTGCAACTGATACAATTCAAGTTGAATTAGCTGTTGGTAGTTCAAATGCACAACGTGTTGTAGCTAGTACATTCTTTAATGCACCTACAGCATTAGTTGAAGGTAATGTTTTGACAGTTTCTACTGGATCAGTAACATTAGCTAAGAAGACTACTTATGCAAACCAGACAATGACTGTTCCACAAACTGGTTATAAGATGGGTGCTTGGACATTGACTAACGGTAATGTTGAAGCAGTTACAATTAATACATTCTCTCTGGATGTTGATAATGTTGCTGTTTCAGCTAATGACTTTACTGCTGCTGATTTGACAAACATGTACATTGTATATGGATCTCAAACTGGTAGTACAAAGGCTACTGTTTCAGCTGCAGATAATGATTGGTCAGTTTCATATGTTCTTGAAAAGAACGCAGTTCTTGACATTGAAATATATGCAAACGTAGGATCAACTATCACAGCAGCTGAAAGCATTAAAACTGATTTGACTGTAGCTGGTACAGGTGTTTCTTCTGGAGATGCTGCAACTGGTACAATCGCAGACGTTGATGGTCAAACTATGGTTGCTAACAGTGGTAGTATTACTATTACAGCTGACGCTTCAAGTCCTGACGCTGCATTAGTAGATGATAGTGGAACTATAAAGACAGCTTCTCTAAAGGTTGCTTCTCTATATGATTCATATACTATTACCGATGCAACAGTTACAATAACTGCTGCTACTGCAGTTAATAATGTCATCTTGAAAGATGGCGATACTATTATCGCAACACGTCCAGGTGCTACATCAGTTAGTTTCTCAGGTTTATCTTGGGCAATTCCAGCTAATGTAAATAAGGTTCTTGATGTTTATCTAGAACTTGCACCAGTTGGTGTTGGTGCTGCTAGTTCAGGTGATACTTTAACAACTGCATTGACTGCTGCTACAGCAAGAAATTCAGCTGGCGTATCAGCTGCAGCTACTGTATCTAGTGCTACTGGTAACGCTATGTACGTCTATAAGTAAGTTCCAATGATTACAAATCAAACATTGCCAAGCTCATTGCTAGGTACTGGAACTCAGACTTTTGCTAAGTTCACTGTTAGTTCACAAGGTTATGGTGAAATTGAGTGGAATAAGATTCTATTCACTGTTACTAAGACTGCAAGAGCTACAACAGGTCCAGTTATCACTGACGCTACTTTGTGGAATGCCGACACAAATGTAGAAGTTGCTGGTGCTGATACTATTACCACTTTGACTGCAACTGATGCTGCTGGTTCAATCGCATTTGTACCTACAACTCCTGAGTCTGTTAGTGGAGCAGTTACGTATATCCTAAAGGGTAGTTTAGCTGCAACTTTAGCAACTGGTGATAATGTTAATACTAACATTGCTTCACCAGCAGTTGGTTATAATGCACCTGATGCTTATGCTGACGTTCTAACAAATGATGCTACAACAACATTTGCTTGGAGTGACGTTTCAGCTGCATCTCATGCAACTACAACTAACGACTGGAATAATAATAACCTAGTTAAGAATTTGCCAACTGACGCGCAAACTCTATCTAAGTAATATTATCCGTTTTCTGAATTAATACTCTTGTAAAAAAGAGTACAGATAACAAAAGCCGTCCAACTGGGCGGCTTTTGTGTTGTTAATTAATATCTTGTATAATATTCACATAGAATATTAAAAAATTAAATTTATGAAAAAAATATTAGGTATTATTTTAGTTATCATCATTCTTTTGGGAGCGATTTATTATATCGCTTTTTATGAAGGTGCAGAATATAAACTTCCGCAAGTAGATCGACACTTAATTGATAGTGATATAGAAATATATACGAATAAAATTGGAGATGCTCAAGCTCTAATGGTTGAAGCAGGTGAAGATATAGGATTACAATATAATATACTTAATCATATTGGCGCTCAATACTACGGATTGGGTAGATTGGATGAAGCGTTTAATTATTATCAGCAAGCTTCTGTCTTAATACCTGAGAAGGCGACGTCTTTTAAAGAAATGTCAAAAGTTATGAATGAAGCAGGGTATTACGATTTAGCACTAGAGTATATAGACAAAAGTTTAGCAGTTGATACATTTAGCACAACAGCATGGGAAATGAAAATTGGACTAATGCAATATGGATTAAATTCAAGTTTTGATGAAATTGTTGAAATGTATGATGTTGCTATGAGCTCTGTTAGTAATAAGCATAATTTGATGACTATGTATGCTAGATATATGGAGGAAAAAAAGGAATACCAAAAGGCTTTAGAGGCCTGGGAAGAACTATTCTCAGTTGTTGAAAATCAACCACTGTATTTAGAAGAAGTTGATCGTTTAAAAGGTATTATTAATAATGGAAATTAATTTGTTTCATTGAAACTATTTTAAAAACAATATATAATATCTCCATTATTATTAAACAAACCCATGCTAAAGAACATAACATTAACTCTATTACTTCTTTTAATGCCAGCAATAACATTTGCAATGGTTGATGCTGTACCTACGCTATATTCTGGAGAAGAAATTATGCTAAGTACTTCTACTTACGGAGATAAATATATTAAAGCAGACTCAAGTGAAAGAATATACCTTGTACGTGAAGAGATTAGATACTGGTTATATAATGAAGCTATGATTAATGTACATATCACAGATGAAACAGTAATAGAAGAAATAGATGGTGTAGATATGAAAGGCATGGAAGAGGGTAGAGATATGTATTTACCAATAGGAACACTTGCAAAGAGAGTAATTGGAGATAAGATCTATGATGTAGTAGGTGATGGGGAATTAGAATGGCTTAGAAGTCCTTCAATAGTATATGAAAGATATGGTAATAATTGGGGCTTGCTAGTGCAGATAATACCAGATAAATATTTTGAGAATTATACTATAATTGAATAATATATTAGATTATAAAAACCGATCATATTGATCGGTTTTTTGATATAAAAAAGAATAACTCACTTTCTAGCGAAAATGAGTTATTCATAAGTGGCGCCTACGTGCCAGATAATAAATTACCTGAACAGGCTTGCGCCTTGTAAACACCACATAAGTAGTATTTATGCGTTCAGATAATAAATTATCTAAACAGTCTTGCGACTTATAAATACTACATATGTAGCGATTACTGACGTTCTTACCTATATTTACTGTTAATATATGGTACATCTAAGAGATATAGTCGTCAATTATTAATTGTGGATAACTTTTAAGGTAAATTTATTGATAAATGTAATTGACTTTTAAATAAGAAACTGCTATTTTTATATAGCTATGAAGAAGATATTTATAGTTTTAATAGTAACATTATTAGCACAGCCATTAGCAGCTAGTGCTTATTTTTATCGTTCAGGATCTGATGATACTAGCTATAAACAGGGTAGTGGTAAGAATCAATATGGACAGACTAAAACAGGCTATGGATACAATATTGAACCACTAGCAGCTTATGGATATGTTATTGGAGAAGAAAAGCCTGTAACGGGTAATATTTCTAGTTTAAGTAAAAGTAATGTGGTTATTAATTGGGAAACAAAATATATTGGACGTAGTATTATTGAATACGGTTTAGATAATTCATTAAGTAATCAATCTAGTTTAATCTATTGGCAGCAGGGGAATCAGAATTATACATTGCAAAATTTAGCTTGCGGAAAATTATATAGCTATAGAGTATCTACTTATGATGTATCTGGTAATAAAAATGAAGGAGATATAAAGCAATTTCAAACACTTGCTTGTCAGACAAATATATTACAAGATGCAACCTTTGATATTGAAACAAATAATGGAATATTAGAATTAACACCTGAAACATCAGGTAGAACAACGAAGAGATTAGATTATAATTATCAGGCTACAGTAGGATTACCTGTTGGTGCACTGCCAGCTCACGGTACTTTTTCTGTTGTTGAATCTGGTAGTAATCAACCATATGGACCATCTATTAGCACAGGACAGTTTTCATTATATGAAAAACCAATAACATTATCAGTCAGAGAAGCTATCACAAATGATAATTTAGAATATTTAGTAAAGCCGGCAACTATTGAACTTAAATATGCTTCAACTAGAATGAGTAATTATGATACTAATAGTTTAAGACTAGCTTATTATGATGAGGATAGTAGGAAATGGGAATCAGTACCGACTTCTATTAATGCAGGTACAAATACAATAATTGCAGATATAACAAGACTGGGAGATTATAGATTACTTGCATCAACAAATGGTTGGATACCAAGTGAAATTAAGAATGATAAAGTATATAAAGAATATGGATCAGATAGAATATATTATGTAACAGATGGTATTAAACATTATATGTCAGATTTATCTGTACTACATTCCTGGAATATTAAAGTAGGATCTGCTGAAACATCATCATTACTATACAGAATGCCACTTGGAGCAGAACAGAAATATAGAGATGGTAGTATATTAAAAGTAGGAGCCGCTACATATTATTTCATAGAAGATGGTGGTAAGAGATTAATAATGAATAAAGAAGTATTTGATGATTTAGGATTTGAGGACTCATGGGCATATCCTGTTTCTATGCAAGATATTGCAAGTTATGCAGACCTTGATGTAATTATGGATGCCACTACAAAGCCTAATAATGTCCTTATTAAGTATAAGAATAGCAATAAGGTGTATTTGATCGAAGATGGTAAGAAAAGATGGGTAAAGAGCGAAATGGCCTTTAATGAGAATAACTTTAGATGGGATAGAATCATTTCAGTGCCAGCTTGGGATATATATCCTAATGGACTGGATTTAGAATAAATATAGCTAATATAATAAAAAAGCCACTTAATATGAGTGGCTTTTTATATTAATGACAATGAGTAGGCATTTTGGTATAATTTATCCATGTTTAATACCTTTAAACAATTTATTTATTTTGGAATAGGTGTATTTCTATTAACACCTATTATTATATTTGCCCAATCTGCTAATGACCCCTTAAATACAGAATTATATTATTTAAATGAGATAAATGTAGATGATGCTTGGGAATATACAACTGGCAGTCAGAATGTAATTGTAGCAATTATAGATACTGGTATAGATATTGATCATCCGGATCTGTATGAGAATATTTGGGTAAATAGTGATGAGATTTTAGGAGATGGTGTAGATAATGATAATAATGGATATATAGATGATATTAATGGTTGGGACTTCATTAGAGATGAAGCAGATCCTAATCCTAAATTTGATTCCGGTTATTCAGATCTGGGCATTGAACACGGAACACTTGTTGCTGGTATTGTTGGTGCTAAGGGTAATAATAGCTATGGTATATCTGGCATTGCTTGGAATGTGTCTTTAATGTCTCTTATTGCACTTGATGGCTATGGTAATGGTAATATGGTAGATGTTGTAGCTGCTATAGATTATGCTACTACCAATGGAGCAGATATTATTAATATGTCACTAGTAGGATCTGCATCAGATAATGAATTACAAAAGTCTATTGAAAGAGCTTATCAAGCAGGAGTTATTGTAGTGGCTGCTGTTGGCAATGAATCTGTTGGAGATATGGGACAAGATAATAGTATTAATTTAGTAACAAGCCCCAGATATCCTGTCTGTTTAGACGGTATGATGGGGGATAATTATATTTTAGGAGTAGGTTCTATAGATATTACAAATAAGAAATCTTTGTTTTCAAATTATGGTACAGAGTGTTTAGATATTAATGCACCGGGTGAATATTTTTATGGCCTTAATATTTATCAACCAATATTTTCTGGTTATAGAGATAAGTTCTCAGGCTATTGGTCAGGAACATCCCTTGCTACTCCTCTTGTAACAGGTGCTGCTGCACTACTTAAATCATATAGACCAGCGCTTAGTAATCAGGAAATATATAATTTAATATTAGATAATGCAGATAGTGTGGATAGTTTTAATACTAGCTATACAGGTAAAATGGGTAAGGGAAAATTAAATTTAGCTAGTATTTTTAATCAAGCAAAGAATATAGTAAATACTCAAGGTGGAGTTGTGGTAGCATCTAAGAATAATTTCCTGCCATATATTTATATATATAATGAGAGTGGGGAAATAATAAATGAATTCCCAGCCTTTGATAATGATTATTTAGGTGGTGTAAATATATCTAAAGTTGAAGATAATAATAGTAAGTATATAGTAGCAGCTCAAGCAAATGGAGATATGATTAGAGTCTTTGATACTCAGGGTATTATGCAAAAAGAGTGGACAGTAGAGGGTTTAAGTAATATTAAAGTAACAAGTTTAAATAATAGAGTTCTTGTTTGGTCAGAGAATTATAATATAACAATTGTAAGACTTTTTACTTTAAGCGGAGATCTATTAAATGAATTTAGAGTAGCTGGACCTATTTATGATATTTATTCTGGAGATATTGATTTAGATAATGTAAATGAAATAAATGTACTCACTACAGGTAATATTTTAATATATAATCAGCTTGGTAATTTAGACAAAAAAATATTACTTAATGGTACAGCTGGATCATTAGCACTTTTGGGAAATAATATTATTACGGGTGCACATAGTGGTCAGGTCCCGGAAATTAAGGTGTATTCATTGAATGGCGAATTACTTAGAACCTTTAATGCATATAATGAAAACTTTAAAGGTGGTATAGATATAAGTAGTAATGAAAATAGTATAGTCGTGGGTCCAGGTACTACAGGTGGACCACATTTAAGATCTTTTGATCTTATGGGAAATCTGCAGTATGAGTTTTTTACTTTAGATCAAGTTAATAGTAATGGAATAAATGTTGGATATATTAATTAATAAGACATTAGCTTATTTAAAAAAAGCATATATACAGGGAGCAAAATTTGCTATCTCTGGCCTTCTTAGTGTTTTGGTGGATTATTCAGTATATATTTCTTTAACAAGGTTAACGGAATACTTTACTCATCACTTGGTACAGGCTAATATGATATCTTTTTGTTTCGGTTTGGTGGTTAGCTATACGCTGAATAAGTATTGGACATTTAATGATGGTCATAATGGCCATAGTTTAAAGCAGATAATTAAGTATTTCATTATTATTTTCATTGGTAGTTTTGTCTTAGCTCAATCTGTTTTCTATATCTTAGTACATCAGGTGGAGATATATGATTTAATAGCTAAATTAATAGGTATATTTATTGGTTTTTTGTGGAATTTCAATATATCTAGGAAACATGTATGGAATTAGTTAAATATGGTATTATCTACAAGATTAAACCTAAAATTAAGTAAATTATATGAAAAAAGTAATATTCGATAAAAAGAACATTGTAGTATTTGGAGGAGCCGGTT
>FLOH01001163.1_pt1 | contig 42856 bp, 41 predicted proteins | sample 756751 | NCBI WGS metagenome assembly FLOH01 (sample SAMEA4026879, study PRJEB14308) | marine metagenome | biome: coastal water; material: water | depth 74 m
TACGCTTGCATTAATGGCTTCAATTTTAAGTATGCTTCACTAGCTGAATTATTGCCTTCCAAAATTCATCAATAAAACTTCAAAAAGTAGTAAGCTGACCTTGGCATGGCCGAGGTGACTTGTGAACTTAATATAGTTAATTGTGAAAGGGTATGTTTATAATCAATTTGATTAGCAAAGAACAAAAAACCTGTAAAATCCTTCATTATTCGTAATATAGATTGTCATAAATTGTATCACAAAGATCATAGAGCCAAAAGTTAGAATTTGCCTGGTTATGATAGTTTAAGCTTGCCAAATAAACAGATAAGGCATATTGTTTCATAATATACAAAAAAGATTACTGCATTTAGGTTAACATTTCTGCTGGTTATTACCAAACCCCTAAACTCGCAGCAATCGATAAGTGCGATGATTAAAAGGAAAATTGAAATGCTAAAAAAGCTAATGCTCATTGCTTTATTAAGTACGATAAATATAAGTTATGCAGATTGCAATCTTATTGAACCATTGGTTAAGAATTTTATTAATAAAAATCATCTTACAGGCGCGGCAATTGCTTTGGTGCGAGATCAAAAAATAGAGTATTGTAACTATGGATATTCTGATTTGGCGAAACGACATAAAGTTACCGAGAATACGATATTTGAAATAGCCTCTATCACTAAAACATTTACGGCAACGATGGCTGCAATAGCACAGCTAGAAGGTAAGTATGATTTGGCAAAGCCAATTACTGCTTATTTATCAGAATTAAAAAATCCATATTATCAAAAAATTAACGGTATAGAATTGCTTACTCATACTGCTAATATTCCACATAATGTACCAGCCCATACTGATATTGAATTATTCCACTCGTTGAATGCCATTAAATATTCGCCCACCTCTCAACCGCAATTATTTTATCTTTATTCTAATCCTGGAATAGCATTAGTGGGGATGGCGTTACAGTATGTGTATGAAAAAAGTTATCAGGATACAGTCGAAATGCTAATGCTTCATAAATTAAAAATGAAAGATACCTTTGTGAATATTCCACCAAACTTCAAAGGTGTCGTCTCCGAACAATTTGATGAAAATAACAAACGCATTCCCTCATATAATTCCGGCTCATTAGTTGCCACAGGTGGTCTTAAATCAAACACCAAAGATTTAGCCTTATATTTAAGCTATCAAATTAATGGCAGTCATGATGCTTTGTTAAATAAAGCGCTGACATTAGTGCATAAAAATTACTATTGTGTGGATAATCACCGCTATCAACAGTTGGCGTGGGAATATCGCCCCATTCAGGATTTAGATATTACGTCATTTAATGATCGAGAAACTATTTTAAAGAAAAAAATAACCACTGGCTGTACATTTAAAAATGGATTTATTGAAAAAACGGGCAGAACATCTTATATTGTGTACTCTCCCAAAAACAAAGTGGGCATGGTGATCCTCTTAAATAAAGGCCTTGTGGGTGATCGAGTCGTTTTAGGTAGAAAAATCATTAAAATGTTAGAAAAGCTCAAATCATCTAACAAGCCATTTTAGTCGCACTAACATATTATCGTGACAGCATTTAAATCTTGGCTGAGTGCAAAAAAGTTTGAACAATGCTCTCAAATTGTTCAGGCTGAGCAAATGGAATTGCATGACCCGCTTCTTTGATCTGTACGATATCCAGGCGGTGATTGAGAGCAGCAAGTTCTGCTGCTATCTCAGTAGAGATTATTGCGCCAATACCGCCAATGACAAGCAGGCTTGGAACAGTGAGAGTGCTAATTAGCTGTCTGTAGTTAGGATACGGTGGTGTTAAAACGTCGAAGGCATGAAGGCTCGTTTGAAACCGTGCTTGCGTGAATAGTTCATTGATTTCTCGTGAGCGGCCGCTATGTCGAACGAGAATATCAGCTAAATAATCTTCCTTTGATTGGCTAAGGACTTGACGATGCTGATCCGCTACGTTACTTTTAAGAACTTCTTCTTGATGCTGCGGTGTTAAGAAGGATGGATCAGCCAAGATAAGCCCTCGCAGTCGCTGGGGTTTCAGGCTGCCGACAACAGCGGCTGTCATGCCACCCATAGAATGACCGAGTAGCACCGGAGCGCTAAGTCCAAGCGCATCGATGAGGCCTACAGTATCAGCTGCAAGTGTTTCATAACGGTACCCATGCGGTGGGGCACTAGAGTATCCGTGTCCGCGAGCATCCGGCATGATAACATCATAATCCTTCTCTAAGGCCCTCGCCAAAGGAGTCCAGCATGCGCCACTTAACATTAGGCCATGCAATAGAATAAGAGGAGGCTTATCCCCACCAGTTCGCAGATAGTGCACGTCAATCCCATTTACGTGACAGATCGTTTTTGTCCAGCCAGCCATTGTTCCCTCTATCAATCAAATAAACCTTAAAAATCATACCCATCAGTGATGTTTAGTTGAGCATGGGGCATCATATTATCAGAAGAGCGGTTTAAAGGCTAATAGGCTAATATTAAACTCCCTGAAACTAGGGTGTTTTATTACAGAAATACTAGGATAGCGTTATGTATCAGTCAGGTAAGCGGTTCTCTATTATCCACTAGCCTTAATGGTATCAACAAAGGTTTAAAGATGCCACGGGGTAGTATAATTGAGGTGAGTCAATGCGGGTATATAAACAGATAGACTTTAGTAGGTGGATGATGAAGGGCTTACTGATGCGAATTTAGGTGCTGGATTATATAAAAAACGTATTGCGGGCAAAGGACAATGTGAAAGTGGTAGCTATCGTGCGTTGATAGCGTTGAAAAAACAAGATTGAGCTATTTTTATGTATGGGTTTCTCAAAAATGATCGAGACAATATTAATAGTAACGAAAAAGACGTACTTAAAGATTAGGCTCGTAAGTACTTAACTATGAATATTAATAGCCTGGTTAAACTAGTAAAAGATAAAATTTTGATAGAGGTATCGTAAAATGAAAAAGTCGATATTAGACGTTGCCCACAGCATGGCAAAAGCTCTATACGATATAGGTGAAATTGATAGCGTAACAATGAGAGACTTTGATCGCCGATGCTTACCGCCTGTAAAGAGCTTTCGAGTAACCAAATAAAAAAATTCGTTTGCGTGAAAAAGTCAGTCAAACCGTATTTTCCTATTGTTTGAATACCAGTCCTTCTAACGTTAAAAAATGGGAAACTGGAGAAAAACATCCGCGTGGGACTTCATTAAAATTACTAAATTTAGTTGCTGATCAAGGTTTAAAGGTATTAGGTTATCAAGCTAGGGCAGTAGGTTGATTTTATCTTGTCATAAGGTTTAAGAAGGGAATCACGGAGATTAGCTATTTCCTAGCCAGCTCGTTTATTATAATCCGTTTCAAGCCACTCTGCAATTTTTGCCATCTGCTGCCACTCATAATAACTAAAAGTATCACTTTGTACAACGTGTGGTATATTATCTTGAATACGAGGTATCTCATGTGAAGCAATTTCATGTGACTCAACCAAATTCCATTCTTTTTTCTTTTCATGAAGCAATGTGCCTCTTAACAGCATTAATGGAAAAGCATGAATGGTTTCTACCTTTTTATCGATACAATATTGTATCGACTGTTGAAATGATTCAACGGTTTGTCCGGGAAGACCAAAAATGAGAGATAATTCACTTTGTATGTTGCGGCGCCGTACTTCAGTGAGCGTAGCATCGACTTTCTTCATATTATTGCCACGCTGAATTAATTTTTGTTCTTTATGGTGAATAGTTTGTAATCCGAATTCTAAGACGACTCGGCCTGTTTTGTTAATTTCATCAATGGCATCTAAAAATTCAGGAGTTACCATTTCCATGCGGCACTGTAACGCTAACTTGCCACGATAACCATAAAGACCTTGTAGTGTTTTTAAATAGTCAGGGCCAGAGTTGAAAGTAGGATCTAATACAGCAACATCATTAATAATTGGGTTATCAAGTATCCATTGCGATTCAGCACTGACTCTTGATGCAGGGAAGTGACGTCGCTTTAATAATGATTTATCCGGTTCTCTATGTTGACAAAATGAACATCTAAATGGACAGCCTCGTTGGGTTTCCCAGCGAATAAATGGTTGTGGTTTTATGACACCCTGCAAATAAGGTGATGGTAATTCATCTAAAGGAACACTCGCCGTCAACCCCAAGTCGGGTTGACCAGCATAATGTACGCCTTTTATAATTGTTTGCGCATCATAGTGCATCATTAAATGCGCTATAGCCGATTCACCATAACCACGTATAAACATATCCACTTGAGGATATAGTTTTTCTAAGCCACTTTTTAAATAACTTATCTGGGGGCCACCAAGAATAATACGTCCCGGAAAATTATATTGCCTTAAACGACGAGTAATGTGTTGTGTTGCTGCTTCGTTCCAGACAAAGCCACCTAGGGCAACATCCACATCAGGACTTGAATTCTGCATGACGAATTGTACAACTTCTTCCGCATCGAAACCTTTTTGATTCACTGACCACGATTTTGGAACAACGTCAATTTTGCGATCAACTAAGGCTGACAATATACTGGCTTGACCTAACGAAAATGGTGGATCTTTTGGCCGAGACCAATCTAGCGCAAGTAATAATAAACGCCTATACATAAAATTTTAACTCCATAATGACATTGCTGAATCTATATTTTTTTAAGTAGCAAGTGTAATTTTCAATTCGCTTACTATAATGCATGCTTGGGTTTTTTGCTAATTTATTAACTGAGGGTAAGTAGGTGCTACTTATTGAGTTTCTAATAATGGGGAATTATCGCTCATTTGCTCATTGGAAACAGAAGCTGAAAATTCATCGAAGGAATAAAGTGGTCAATTTTTCATTAACTTAGAGCAGAAAACGCCAGATTTTTTGCCTATTAACCCTATTTCGTAGTATAATTTAATTATGAATATAATTAACTAATTAGGGGTGTTTTAATGACGTTTTCTCAGCTACTCTCATTCAGTATCAGTTTGCTTGCTATTATAAATCCAATAGCTATTGTTAGCGTCTTTCTTGCTTTAACAAGTCAAGCAGAGCCTGCTGAAGTAAAAAAAATCCCGTTAAAGTTTTTTATTGCCATGGTCATTATAATGTTAATTAGCATCTGGCTCGGTCACTCTTTTTTAAGCTTATTTGGACTCACCTTGCCTGACTTGCAATTCGCAGGTGGTATTGTCTTATTATTAATAGGCCTTAACATGATCATGCCCAAAACCACTACAGACACGATCCATAAGTCAGTTAAGTCTAGCAAGTCGAATCTATCCAGTATTGCAATCGTTCCTCTAGCAATACCTCTTGGTGCCGGGCCAGGGGTGATTACATTGTTAATTGAAGCGGCAGAACGACAGAATACCATTACCGATAAACTATCTATTTCAGCTGTTGCGTTCATTATGAGTATTATTTGTGCGTTAGTTGTTTATTTCGCACCAGTCATTGGACGTAAAATTGGTGAAACTGGCATGAAAACCTTAGGTAGAATTATTGGTTTAATTATTGCTGCGATTGGTGCCAGTATGCTGTTACGTGCCTTAATGACGCTCTTTCCAGGCTTGCTTCATTAATAAAATGACCACTTTATTTCAACTTATAACAAAAAAACATCTGGTTGTTGATTATGGCTGATTGCTTCTCCTGTTGATGGTTACAGTTTAGCGAAACATTTTTGACTCAAACTAGCCCATGAGGATAATAGCATGAGAGAATATTTAATCGTTGTAACGGGGGCCAGTTCTGGTATCGGTTACTCATTAGCATTAGAATTAGCCAATCAAGGTTATGCTGTTTTAGCGATAGCGAGACGGCAAGAATTATTAACGCAATTGACGCAACAAAATTCGTTAATCACGGCGTTAGCAGCTGACATTACCCAGGAAACGGATAGAGCTAAAATTATTGCTTATATTAAACAACAAGACAAACCGATTCATCTTGTTCACAATGCAGCAGTTGCCATGCCGCAAACCTTATTGAATTTATCTGAGAGCGAGTGGCAACAAGCACTGGCAATAAATGTAGAAGCACCCTTATGGCTGACACAAGCGTGTATGCCGTATTTTTCACATAGTCGCGTATTACATATTTCATCAGGTTTAGCACACAGAACAGTTCCTGGCACAGCAGTTTACAGCATGACCAAAGCCGCATTTTTTATGTTATATCAAGTAATTAATGCTGAGTGCGATCCGACATCTGTTATTGCGGGAACATTAAGACCGGGTGTTATTGATACACCTATGCAACAATTATTGCGTGCCACCACAGATAGTGCATTGCCAGCAAAAGCGATGTTTGAAGACTTTTTCGTACAAAATAAATTGCGCACACCAGAGTCAGTCGCAAAATTCATTACTAAAATATTGTTAACAACAACGGATGAAGAATTCAAAGCAGGCGAGTGGGATATTGGTAAAGATGATGTTGTGAGTTAGCACCTTCTAAGGAATAATTTCTGATTCTTCAGTAGAGTTTTATTTATGTGTTCAGTTCAATATTCATAGGAAACTTTATGCCAGGTGATGTACATACGCTTGAGACAGCGCGATTGATTCTCGAGGCTAATCAATTAACATATCGCTGCGGTAGCATTTTATCAAAAGATATCACGGGTTGTTATGATGTATATTTTAACTATTATTCTGTGGGAGATAAAATTGATTTTTTGTATGATGCTGTTGAGTATTTTCTATTTAAAAAGTCATGTGTAATTAATCGCCGTGTGGCATATGTAATACAAAGCGGTTTGGAAGTCAGTGCCGTCGTGTTTGAATTTTCTAACGTAAACGAGGCTTTGGTGCACGCACTTGCCGAGCATATTAAGTGTACACCCACAATGAAAGATGCGAAAGCCATTGCAACATCAAATATATGGGAGAATTTCACCCAGCTCTATCGTGACATAAAGGTTTCAGTGCTTGCTTCAGGTGTGATTAACGATTTTCTAAGTGAGCTGTTGCGAAAGGTAATCTGGTAATCTCCCCATTATTAGGGGACTGAATAAGTAGAACTTCTCACTATGCTGCCAGCAGCAGCTTTTGTTTAGGTGTTATGCCACCAAGACCCATATTAGGCCTTTCGTGATTATAATGCCAAAGCCATTGTGTTGCTTTGTTTTGTACCTCCTCTATGGTTGTAAAAATATCTTGATTTAACCAGTCATATCGAACCGTTCTATTGAAACGCTCAACATAAGCATTTTGCTGAGGATTACCGGGTTGAATATAACATAATTCAATGTGCTGTTCTTCGGCCCACTGTTTTAATGTATTGCTGATATACTCAGGGCCATTGTCACAACGTAATTGCTTTGGCTTTCCTCGCCATTCAATAATTTGCTCTAACGAACGAATAACACGGGCTGCTGGTAATGATAAATCAACTTCAATACCCAAGGCTTCACGGTTGTGGTCGTCAATGACATTAAATAATCGATAACTGCGTTGGTCACTTAATTGGTCATGCATAAAATCCATCGACCACACTTGGTTTATTGTTGTGGGCACGGCTAATGGTTCTGGCTTGTTGCGCATCAATCGTTTTTTAGGTTTGATACGTAGGTTTAATTCCAAGGCTCTGTAAATACGATAAATGCGTTTATGGTTCCATGGGTATCCTTTCACATTGCGAAGATAAAGATAACACAGCACAAAACCCCAATTTCTATAGCTGGTTGTTAAACGAATTAACCAGTTTGCTATGTAGGCATTTTCATCGCTTAGCTTTCGTTGATATCGATAGCATGTTTCACTGACAGAAAATAATTGACAGGCAAAACGTATGCTCACTTGTTTAACTTCGACAGCTATTTTTGCCATCCCTTGTCGCTGAGATGGCATTACCACTTTTTTTCCATCGCCTCCTTGATTATTTCAGCTTTTAACTTTTCTTCAGCATACATTTTTTTTAAACGACTATTTTCAGCCTCAAGCTCTTTGAGTCGGGACATCATGGATGCATCCATTCCACCATATCTAGCCCGCCATTTATAAAAGCTGGCACTGCTCATGCCATGTTCACGGCACAGCTCTGGTACCGGCGTACCGGCTTCTGCTTGTTTTAAGATGGATAGTATTTGTGCATCTGTGTATTTTGACTTTTTCATATAAATCTCCTCGTTGTAGTTTACGAGAAAATTCTACTTTTAAGTACCTTTATTTTGTGGGGGGATTACCGGCCTAGCAAGCCCTTTACGCGTGATTCTGAGCGATAATCTTCATCACGAATTGTTCGCCCAATGACATCATTACTACCAATACAAACCAATTTGTTCTGTTGTAATGCCTCTTGTATTTGTGTGAATACTGCATTTTGCTTTGCAATATAATGCTCTGTACCACGTTTCGCTGGGACAGAGTCAATGAAGTAGCGCAGCAATGAAAATTGTGTATGTGGTTGTAACCCAGGAAAATGTTGCTCAATAAATAAAGTGATTTCCACCACCCGGATTGCTTGATAGCGCTCTAACAATGCCCTTGCCAAAATAATAGTATCCCTTCCTATATGCCGTCGAAAATCATCTATAGCCCGAATAATTGCCTGCTGTTGGGCATCAGCATCACCGGCCCCCACACCAGCATATGCAAATACCCGATTATAACTTTCTTGAATCGGGCCATGCAGTTCTGCAAAGGGAATGGTGTTCACCACATCATTTACTAAAATATTGACCAGGTAATAAGCTGGTTGCCCTTTAAATACAATATCTTGCTGTATATTAATCTGCTCAGCGGGCTTACCCAATAATATTTTAAATGCGTCGTGGCTATGACCTGCGGTTAATGCTTCAATCTGATTTTGTGGCGCGCGTTTTCTACCATCAACTTTTTGATACCAAATACCTCTGTCATTTTGTTTCCATTCTTGAGGTTGAAAGCAATTACCACCAAATTTCAAACGGTATGCCGCATAGGCTTTCTCAACAAGGTAGACCCAGGGCGCCTTATGATTATTATGTGTTTTGCCTAACAGGCCGCTTGCTTGTTGTTTTAGTGTGGTTTTATCTAATTCAAAAAATACAGGTCTTAAAGTGTCTTTATCAAATAACCGTATTAATACACGGCCATTTTTTAAATCCACCATCATATTATTTACAAATTTCTGCCCTCGCTCAACATCCACAATGGATAACAGCGAAGCCAATAAATAACAATCAGCAATAGCGCCTTGCTCAACCTCCATAACATTGGGCTCAATTATAAATAGTGGGCCAACGATTTGTTCAAACGCATAACCATCAGGCGCTACAATTTGACTATCTGGCACGTAGTAATATCTATCTGGGGCAAGTGGGTGAGTTAAGCCGCCATATGCTTTAAAAGGCATATTATTATTCTCTTATTATCATTTAATAGCGCATATAATATACAGAAACTACACCGAATGATAACAACAAAATGATACATTGTTACACTATAAATGCAAATACTAATTTCTCTACAGCAATGTGCAACCTGTTTGTTGCTTTGTGGAACGCAGCTTAGCCGGTGATTGATAATTAAAATAACAAGAGTTCTTTTTAAACGGTGGAAAAACTGTTGGTTGATCTGCAAACGTAACGTAAGTTTTTAGCATAGCCCTAACTTTTTCGGGCGGTGATACGTAACTATTAGTAAAATCACTACCATCCAAATTGCTTACAAAGACACCATTTTCTACAGAATGAAATACATGAATCCAACTACTGTAACGCAAATCAGCATTTTTCATAGAAGGAGGATAATGATAGTCTGTATCTGTAATGCTTGCTTGATTAAAATAACTGCCTCGAAAATCAATATCATTTAAGGCATAAGATTGTCCTTGATCACTTATCCCAAATATCACATCTGAATAACCAAAAACAGACATGTCTTTTGTATCAACATACCGAATATATAGCCGTTGGGTTTTAGTGATATGTTGTAAGAATGTTGTCAATAGTGACATTATAATTGTACCCTGCTTAACTCCTCTTTCACCCAGTAATCGAAACATTGGCAAGCATGTAAATCCCATGCTGGTCGCTATAGGGCTATTCCAATAGTCAAAAATTTGGGATACTTGCCACTCAGCTACGATTGGCAATTTAATTGGCTTTAACGCGTCACACTGCAACTGATACAAATGATCGTAATAATTATGCTTTACTGAACAACAAAGGCAATCAACATGAAAGTGCAATTGCGTTAAACAAATATAAATAAATTTTAACTGTGCTACAACAACTTTTTTTTCAGCAACCACCTGATACATTTCAATTAAATGATGAATAAATGATGGCAATACATCCCGTTGTTTTATTGTAAACCTGCACGCATAAAAATCAGAGACGAATGCTTCTGGTGTTGTATACATGTAGTCACTAATAGGCATTGTTGGAATGCTTTCTGGCTGAAATGGAAATGCAGTTAATAGGCTACCTTGTGTAAACATTTTCACCTCCTCTTTCATATGATACAAGTTTTAACATATTCTTAATGGTTTGAACACTTGTTTTTTATTAGCACAGTTGGTATGCAGTATGTTTAGCTTTGCCAAGGGTAAGCCTCCCTTATAATTCCCCATAGCAAAAGTAGAAAATCCTGGTAAATTAAAAACGGCAGGGGTAGCAGCTTTTGTTTAGGTGTTACGCCACCAATGACCATATTAGGCCTTTCATGATTATAATGCCAAAGCCATTGTGTTGCTTTGATTTGTACCTCCTCTATGCTTGTAAAAATATCTTGATTTAACCAGTCATATCGAACCGTTCTATTAAAGCGTTCGATATACGCATAAAGTGTCCGTGAAATCGGGGGAAGATCAACCTATGGTATAAAGAAGACGATAGGCTGTAGCCAGATAGAGTCTAGAGTTCCGCGCCATAATTGAACCATGGCTTGCTCTTGATGCGTAACAGCCATGTCCGCAATAAAAAAAATGCCCACCCACACGCGCGGATGCTTGCAAACATCGCTCAACATTGACGGGGGCACCTTCTGATAAATAGATCAAATTTGTTTTGCGTAAGGTTTCGGGCACTGCCGTTACTTGAAAATCTTTTTCATCAAATTTTTCAACGGTTAAACACGTGCCGTTCACACCCAAACTATCACCAAGCTTGCAATCAGATAACACCGCGGGTGCTGTAATAATAAATTCTGAGCTACCCTTGTTATGTGTTATTTTCTTTACGGTTCCAATGGTTTCGACCAGGCCACTATACATTCTCTTTCTCCGCAACTAATAACACATCTGGGTTTAATGATTTAATTTGAGTAAATTGCCACTGTTGTGCATCAAACAACTTCTCAATACCTTTACCCGCCAAGGCACCCGGCGCAAAATCACCACCAATAGTCTTGGGTGCTATATACGCATAAATTCTTTGCACTAAACCTTGTTCAATAAAACTGCCATTCACTTTCGCACCGCCCTCAACTAAAACACTGCTTATCCCACGCTGAGCAACTACGCTTAAAAGGTGTTTTAAATCGATGACTTGATTCTCTGTTGCGAACTGTAATACCTCGATATTTTTATCACGTAATTGTTGGCACCACTGTTTATTTGCTTGCTCACTGGTTACAACCAAAGTTTCACTCGGTAAGCTGTCTGAAAAAATTCTACTCGACACGGGACTTCGTCCACGAGTATCTAACACAATGCGTAAAGGATGATGTTGAACATCCGGCAAGCGTACTGTCAACAGAGGGTCATCAGCAATAACTGTGCCACTACCAACAATAATGGCACCGACAGATTGACGTATCTCGTGAGCATGCTGACGTGCCGTAAGGTATTGTAACTGTATCGAGTTTACGCAGCCAAGTCAAGTCAGCTATTCCCCCCCCCTAATAATGGGGGGATAAACATACCATCTTTAACCTAATTGGAATCTGTTGTAACATACACTTCGTAATCTCGCCTTTACTCAATTACGTTAAATCACCCGCCACAAGCTTTGATTTAAATTGTTCATATACCACATAAAATAATCCAAAACACATGGTCAATAAATTAATAAAACCGTTGAAAGAAATTAACGTAGAATCTATCCCAGCATAGAGACAAATTTTATTTACAAATAATATTATAAACAAACAGTTATAAACTTTGACATTACATTTATGCCCACTTGTCAAAAATAAGCAATACGGTATGAACAAATAAGGCAGCTTATAATCATATGACACAGGGGGTAGCATGATCATCAAAAGAACCAACAAGAACACCTGCTTCCAAAATACGACGTCATATCTAGAGATAAAATACGTCACAAAAGCGGCTAATGCAAAACAAAATACTATATAAAAATAATAAATTTCATGCACCCAGTATTGGAAATTAAACAAATTCTTATGTGCGGCTGCTGATAGTATCATTTTCACATATGAAAACACACTAGACGAGAACATATTGCTATTATTATTATCGTATGTCACTACATTTAAATGCAAATAGTGCTGAATATTTATAGCCAGCCCACCTTTTAATAAAGCAAAGGGCACAAGAATCAAGATGGCTGTCAATACTAATACAAAAAATATTTCTTTATAGCGTCGATGTTTAAGGTAAAGTACTAAAAAAATTAATGGATATATTTTTAAGACGCATGGGATTGATAAAATCATAGCAGATGCACCATATTTCTTCTTCTCAAAGTAAAAGAAGAAAAGCACAGTTAAAACAATCAGTAAGGATTCAATATTCGCCCTATCAAACACCATCATCATGGGATAACTGAGGCATACCAAAAGGGTAACAACTGTATAAATCTCTATTTTCGAAGCAACTTCTCTAAATACACTCAGTCTAGATAGCAAATACCAATACATGCTAGCAGCAAAAAACAGAGTGGGAAGCATCACTAATACTTTACTAGAAATAAATTGCAGGGGATAGACAATAAAGTATGTCAGGGGCAAATAAAATGCATTTGCATAATGAAAAGGATCTAGATTTTTACTGAATTTTACTAGATTCACTAAATCATTAAATCGATCATCAGGAATAAACATAAACACCACATGTCCAAGCAGAAACCTATTGGCATACGCATTCAAGAAGAATCCCCAAACAAATGTAATTAAAACCACTAAAGCAGCAAGCTGCAACCATTTAAATCTTAAACGCAATTCGTCATGTGATAGCATAAAATATAAACACTCCCCTACAGATCCTATTTCAATGAAAGAACCTTACCCAACTTCCAGAATGACAATTTACATAATGTTATCATGTAGTGCCACAAAAATAAAAGCAAACTTCGCTTGCTTTCACCACTTATTCGCTTTTCAAAGTGAAAAGGGAGCTCAATAATTTTAGCTGTTGGATTATAGTATCGCAGCTTAACTAATATTTCTTCTAAAATATCAAAATGCTGGCTTTTTAATTTTAGATTTTTCAGCATTTCTGTATTATATAACCGAAAACTATTTGAAACATCTTTGCATTTTATATTTAATAATAATGAATATAGCATATTTAAAAGTTTACTCATGAACACAAGAACTTTGCCATTGTCTGAACCGCCACCATCAATATATCGAGAAGCTATAACCATAGCTAAATTACTCTCTGATTTAAGTTTAGCTAGCATTTTTTCAATAAAAGATGGCGCATGAGATCCATCAGCATCTAATGCAACTAACCACTTTCCTTTCACATGAGAAATAGCTGTTCTTACTGCATCGCCATAATCATTACCTGGAGCCCTATTGATGTACGTAACATTGTTCATATTACAAACTTTCTCTGTGTCATCCCGAGTGACATGGGCATCAATCACTATAATTTCATATGTGATATGCAGATCCTCCAATACCGAATTTAGTTTCGGTAATAACAATTTAAGATTTTCACTTTCTGCATAAGCAGGTAATACAACACTACAATATACTTCATTCTTCACTTTTCTTTATCCATTTAATCATTTCTCGCAACCCTTGAATTGCCGAGACTGATGGCGACCAATGTAGTAATTTTTTTGCCTTAGATATATCAGCAACAAAAATCTTTTGGTCACTCTTTCGGAAAGGCAGCTCTTCATATTTCAATGTAATATTTAACTCTTTTTCAAAAAAGCTAAACAACTCCAATATTGACAGACTATTGTCCACCCCTCCTCCAATATTAAAAACTTCGCCCCTAACTACATCAATATGTTCAACTGCTGAAAAATAGCAGCTCACCACATCTTTAGAAAACAATATATCCCGGACCTGCTTACCATTTCCAGCGATGGTAAAGGGTTCGCCGGCGTTTCCTTTTTGGGTGTTAAGTGCTTGCCGTGCAAACCATCCAACCCAACCTTGGTCAAAGTTACTAAATTGCCTAAGCCCGAATGCTGATGAATGTCTGAAAACTACAGTTTTAAGATCAAATAACTTTGCATAGTCCAAAACATATTGATCAGCTGAGCCTTTAGAACAACCATATGGCGTTGAAAAATGTAACTGTATATCTTCATTAAAGCCATTAGGTAATTTTTCTAACACATATCGTGTATCAGTTTCAGTGTATTCATATTGATCAAGGTCACCATACACTTTATTAGTAGATGAGTATATCAAAATGGATTCAGGGCTATGACATCTAATCGCCTCGAGAACATTCAATGTTCCAAGAGCATTGATTTTAAAATCCCTTAAAGGATCTTCAATAGAAGTTGTCATAGCAACTTGTCCTGCCAAATGAAATATTACATCTGGCTTATAATCACAAATAACCTCGTCTACCTTCAAAGTATCACAAATATCGATTTGCTTAAAAACAAATCCCGCAACAGTCTTCAAGTAAGCTAAGTTATCCCGACTACCTAACCGAGACAAATCATCCAGAATAAGTAGCTCGTTACCAAGATCTTTAAGGATTTCTAAAGACATATTAGTGCCCATAAATCCACAACCACCTGTTACCATATAACGCATGTATATCCCCCTATTCCTTACTTAAGGATTCTACCATTTTCTTTAGCCCCTCCTCTAGGGAAGCTTGTGGCATCCATCCAAGATTTCTTATTTCAGTCAAATCAACAGATGAGTTCATAACCTCATTTTCTCTATAAGGCAGCGTTCCAAAATTAAGCTTTGTACCCTTATTACCTGTTAACATTTGAATCTTTTCGACTATATTTTTTATTGATATAGTCTGACCTGAACCAACCTCAAAACTGTATAATTTCTTTTCTTGCAAACTTTCAATATGATCTAAAATAACAATAAAAGCGTCCACAACGTCATCTATATAAATAAAGTCACGTTTTTGCTCACCTAATGTAAAATCAATTTCTAACTTATTGTCTAAAAACATTTTTACAATCCAGGAGACAAACTTGCTTTCGTCATCTTGCGGACCAAAAAAATGTTCCAATGCAACATTTACACACAGAATTCTATTTTCATAGAGCTTCAACCAATCAAGAAATTGTTTCTTTGAAAGTGAATATTCATTCACACGCTTATCTAAAATTGTATCTGTATTAATGAATGTTCTTGTTCCATGATGCTCACACAATTGTAATATTTCTAAAGGCAGTAGCAAGTTCGCCTCAACGAGGTCGTCTATTGAACGATGTGAAAACCTACCATAATTCGTGGCACAATGTATAACTGTATCAAATGAATGCTTAGCAAACACCTGCTTTAACGTGACTTCGTCTATATTGCATGACTGAATGTGATCCATGCAATCTGATATTCTATCTATATTTGAAAAGCTTCGCTTTAAAATAACAACATCATAGCCCTTACCCAGTAACCTCTTCAATAAATTACTGCCTAGAAATCCCGTTGCTCCAGTTAACAATATTTTTTTTTCACTACTAGATTCAATCATAAGTTAGACCTCGCTGGGAACATTCTCTGTTAAAAACAGCACTATTTGTAAATAGTGCCATCGTTGCATTAATTTGTATAGGGTAATCCCCACATTATTAGGGAACTAAATAAGTAGAACTTCTCACTATGCTGCCACCAGCGGCTTTTTTAGGCGTTACTCCACTAAGACCCATATTATGCCAGAGCTATTGTATTTCTTTTTTACACAGCCACTATTGTTGTAAAAATATCTTGATTTAACCAATCATATCGAACCGCTCTAGAGCATAAAAACCTAGACACAGGCACGTGTAAGGCCAAAATGACAACAAAGCTTCAGAGTGACATAAACAGTGGCCGCTCGCGGGGTTAACTCTTTGATTTAAAAGAATTATCACCGCCAGTAGGGAAGGGAATTACACCCTGCCCTGAAGGTATTGTAACTGTATCGAGTTTACGCAGCCAAGTCAAGCCAGCTATCGTATAAAAAAGACGATAGCCTGTGACCCGATTAGGTGTTTTAGAAGAGTTTACAGTTCTGCACCATAATAATGAACCTTGGCTTGCTCTTGAAATGGGTTACTTGGATCGACGGCACCATAAGGCCCTCTATGCGCAGCACCATGTACGATGCCGACTAAGGCAACACAGATTGTGCGAGCACCCACTGGTAAAGCACGAGCAACAAAGTTTCCGATACTACGAGGTTGACCTAAGGTAACCTTTTCTCTGATAAATCGATCTTCAGCAGCCGCTAATCTAGCCATATTTTCCGGGGTATATGGTTGAGACAATAATTGTTTATTTTGCGCCTCAAACGCACACATCGCCTCACTGCAACGTTTAAAAATATCATCTCGGACTTGGCAGTGAAAATCACCTATAGTTCGAACTCCATGAGATGTCGTGACATCCAGGTTAGGCTTGGAGATCGGAACGGATTCGTATACAGGCGCAGAAGTATGCACTGTCATAGGCGCGTGCTCTAAAGCATGCGCTTTAAAAAAGCCATTAGCAAACATGATATATTTCCTTTGTTATTATTATTATTTTTGAATATCAGTACTAAAATAGCCTACAAATATTAACTATATATTAAGGATACTAAATATTTTTTAATATATAGAGAAAAAATCAAACTGAGCAAAAAATAGGATTAAGGCATCAACAACCAAGTCAGCAATAAAAAAGCCATTTTAACAAACATTAGCCTTTGCGACGGACCAGGAAAATAGCCAATAAAAAGAATAAGGTTATAGGGATAATAGCCGCTATCACGGGTGGAATTTGGTAAACAATACTAAAAGGCGCAAAAAAACGATTAATAATATAAAATGCCAAACCTGCCATAACGCCGGATAAAATACGCAGCCCCATGGTACTGGATCGCAACGGCCCAAAAATAAAAGGGATCGCTAAAAAGACCATCACTAACGTTGCCAAGGGCTGTAAAACGCGCATCCAAAATGACAATTGATAATTTTTAGCATCTAGACCATTAGATAAATTGTAATGTGCTTGCTTCAATAATCTAACGAGAGTCATTTGGTTGGGATCTAATACTGCCAACAAATGCGCTTTAAACTTTAAAGGCCAAGTCACTTCGGGAACCACTTGGCTAACCACATGATCCGGATAGAAGGTAGTCGTATGAACATTAAAAAATTGCCATTGATCATTTATAGATTTAGCACTCAACGCATAACTTGATGAAATTAACTGATAATTGTCATTAAATTCAAAACGTGTAATATCCTGCAAGGTATTGTTTGGCAAATTTTTCCCAATATAAATAAAAGCATTTCCTTCTCGCACCCATAAACCTGTATTATTGACACCCGGCACATCACCATGCTCAGCTATAAATTTTTGCTGTTCAGCAAAGGCATCCAATTGTGGTGCGACCAACTCACCGACTACCGTCATAACGCCGGTTAATAACAACGCTACGAATAACACATTCGCTGTAATTTTAGCAATCGATACGCCAGATGCTCGCACGACAGTTAACTCATTATTTCCAGCCAAAATCCCCAACCCGGCCAAGGATCCCAGCAAGGCAATATTAGGATACAATTGATAGATATTTAAAGGCATGGTCAACAGGATGTATTCCATGGCTTGCAAAATATTATAGTGGCCCGTGCCTAAAGCACCTAACTCACCAAAAACACCCACAAATAATCGCAATCCAAAAAACACAAAAAACACAACAATTGTTGCACTGAATACGGTTTGACAAATATATTTGCTAATAACTTTCATTATCTTTTAAACACTCTCTGCCATGTTGTTTCATCTAAATAAAATAATCCCGCTACAATCAATAAGATAATATGAATCCACCACATACCAATCGCTATTGGCACCGTTCCTTGACTGACCCATGAGCGGGCGACATATAACATATTGGCATACACAATATAAATTAATATGGCTGGCAATAGTTTTACAAAACGACCGTGGCGTGGCCGCACGCGGCTAAGCGGCACAGCTAAAAAAGCCATTAACAACACAGAAATAGGTAAAGCGACTCGCCACTGTAATTCCGCTGCATAAGCCTTATTACTGTAATTTTTTAACAATGTCAACGTGGGTATTGCTTGTGCTGATAAATTGTCAGAACTATTGGCCACACCAGGGAGTAACACAGAATATGTGCCATATTTTATGGTCATATAATTTGGCTCACCCGGCGTACCAATATAGCGATAGCCATTGGCAGCAGTAAAGAAATTACTTTGAAACTGCTTATCTTGCGTTTGATAGGCTACAGGGGCATAAACAATATCCCACGAATGATTCGCACCAAAAGGTTTTTTGGCCTGATTAGCCGTGGATGTTTGCGCAATAAAAACATCATGTAACCGATCGCGGCCATGTGAAATACTCTTTATGTAAAAAACTTGCTTACCCCCCGCAGAACTTTGAAATTTTCCGGGTAAAATGGCTTGTAACACGCTTTCAGAAGCGCCCTTACTTAATAACTCTGATTTATAGCGAGCCAATAGTGGCACTAGCCAAAAATCCAAAATCGCAACAATCACAGCCAGTACAACGGCCTGCTTCATGGTTACCGCTAACAATTGCTTACGACTCATACCACAGGCACTCATTACCGTCATTTCATTATCGATATATAAACGACCATAGCCCAGCAATAAACCCAAAAAGTAAGCCAAAGGTAAAAGCAAACTCACGAGGGCGGGAATAGCGATGCCAAATAAACGCATCACCACATTAGCTGGAATATCACCCTCTGCTGCCTGCTGTAAATAACGGGAGAATTCTGTACAAAGAAAAATCAGCACCAAAACACTGAGTACCGCTAACATAACGGAAATCACTTCTTTGGTGAGATAACGATTAATGATCAATGCAATGGCCCTTTCTATATATTCACCGTTATTATATCATACGGGCCATGCAAATCGATTTTTACATCAGTAAAGTTAATTCCGATATGGCCAGCTATAATTTAGTGGCGAAATTAGTCGCCAAAGCCTATCAACAACAGCGCCAAGTACTAATTTTGGCTCGTAATGTTGAACAGGCACAATTAATCGATGATGCTCTCTGGACTTTTGAAGATATTAGCTTCATTCCCCATGGTATAATCCCGGACGTTGACAGTGAGACGCTAGCCATTCAAATCTGCTATGAAATGGATCACCAGCCAAAGATACACGATATATTGATTAACTTGGCTGATCACATTCCGGATTGGCATCCTAAGTTTCAACGTATTATCGAAATTGTTCATCAAGGCAATAAAGCAGCCCGACGTGAGCGCTTTACATTTTACAAAGACCGTGAATATAAAGTACAATCGCATAACGTTTGAACGAGATTAACAAGGCACAGAACCCGTGGATATAGTATTTAACCCAAAACAGATAGAACAGCAAACTTACGAAAAGTGGGAGCAAAATGGCAATTTTGCGCCGAGTGGCAAAGGTAAGCCTTATTCTATCGTGATTCCACCGCCTAATGTCACTGGTACCCTACACATGGGCCATGGTTTTCAATATACCTTAATGGATACCCTGATCCGTTATCATCGCATGCGGGGTAACAATACCTTGTGGCAAGTGGGTACCGACCATGCGGGTATAGCGACACAAATGGTTGTCGAAAGCCAGCTGCATGCGGAAGGTAAACACCGTGATGACCTAGGCCGTGAAAAATTTATCGAACGTGTTTGGGATTGGAAACATCAATCTGCAGGAATTATTACTGGCCAAATGCGTCGTTTAGGTGTTTCTGTTGACTGGAGCCGTGAGCGTTTCACGCTCGACGAAGGTTTAACCGATGCGGTGCTGACTGCTTTTGAAACCTTGTATGATGATGGTTTAATTTATCGCGGTAACCGTTTAGTGAATTGGGATCCCGTCTTAAACACGGCTGTTTCTGATTTAGAAGTAGTTAACGAAGAAACCAAAGGGTTTATTTGGCATTTAAAATATCCGCTAGTGAATAATCCTGATGAATATTTAATTGTTGCAACCACACGCCCCGAAACTATGCTTGGCGATACGGCCGTTGCGGTTCATCCAGATGATGAACGTTATCAACACTTAATTGGCCAACAAATTCAACTCCCCTTAACCACTCGCTGTATTACCATCATAGCTGATGCTTATGTGGATCCCGCTTTTGGCACCGGCTGTGTGAAAATCACACCTGCCCATGATTTCAATGATTATGAAATAGGTCAACGCCATAACTTACCGATGATTAACATTTTAAATTTTGATGCCACGCTTAACGATCAAGTCCCTGAAAAATATCGTGGTATGGAACGTTTTGTTGCTCGCAAACAAATCGTGGCTGACTTAGAGGCTGCTGGCTTGCTCGACAAGATTGAAGATCATACCCTGCAAATTCCTCACAATGATCGTGGTCATGCCATTTTAGAACCGATGCTAACTGAACAATGGTATGTTAAAGCAACTGAATTAGCGGGCCCAGCCATTGCTGCCGTTAAAGACGGACGCACTAAATTTGTACCTGACAATTGGAATAAAACCTATTTCCAATGGCTGGAAAATATTCAAGACTGGTGCATTAGCCGCCAACTCTGGTGGGGACATCGTATTCCAGCATGGTATGACGCAGATAAAAATATTTATGTCGGTAAAAGTGAACAACATGTTCGCAACAAATATCATTTGTCAGATGATTTAATACTTAATCAAGAAACTGATGTGTTAGACACTTGGTTTTCCGCTGGATTATGGCCATTCGCTACGCTCGGCTGGCCTGAAAAAACACCTGAATTAGAAACATTTTATGCCACTGATGTCTTAATGACAGGATTTGATATTATCTTTTTCTGGGTTGCTCGGATGATGATGTTTGGTTTGTATTTCATGAACGATGTACCGTTTAAAGAAGTGTATATCACCGGCTTAATTCGTGATGAAAAAGGCCATAAAATGTCAAAATCAAAAGGTAATGTATTAGATCCGATTGATTTAGTCGATGGCATTGAATTAGCCCCGTTAATTAAAAAACGTACTTTTGGCTTAATGCAACCCAAAATGTGTGAAAAAATTGAAAAAAATACCGCCAAAGAATACCCTGCCGGTATTTCAACCCATGGCACAGATGCCCTACGTTTCACTTTTTGTGCTTTAGCAAGCACGGGGCGCGACATTAAATTTGATATGCACCGCTTAGAGGGCTATCGCAACTTTTGCAATAAAATGTGGAATGCTGCACGTTTTGTGTTAATGAATGTTGAGGGTGAAGATTTTTCTGCTGAAACAATAGAAAACTTACCCGATCAATGGATTTTGAGCCAATTACAACATACCGTAGCAGAAGTACATAAACAATTGGAACAATATCGCTTTGATTTAGCTAGCACTGCGTTATATGAATTCATATGGAATGAGTATTGCGACTGGTATTTAGAATTAACGAAGCCAATTTTACAAGGTGAATTTTCTGCAGAACAAAAACGTGGCAGTAAAAAAACCTTGCTACAAGTATTGGAAACAATCTTACGCTTAATGCACCCGATGATGCCTTACATCACAGAGTCCATTTGGCAACAAGTGGCGCCATTGTTAAATATAAAGGGTGACACCATTATGCTGCAAGCTTATCCAGAAGTGGACACACAATTAATTAACACCACAGCAGAACTACAAACTACTTGGTTAAAACAAATCATTATTGGTGTGCGTAATATTCGCGGAGAAATGAATATTTCACCCAATAAAGCGGTACCCTTGTATTTCGCCAATGGTGGGCAACAAGACTTAGATTACTTGAACCAACATCGTCATTTTTTAATAACGTTGGCTAAATTACAAGAAATTATTTGGCTGGATAAAGACGATACCGTGCCAGCAAGCGCCACAGCTCTGGCTGGAAATATGGAACTATTAATCCCCATGGCGGGCTTAATTGATTTTTCTGCTGAAAGACAACGCCTTGAAAAAGAAATAAATAAGTTACAACAAGAATGCGATCGCTCAGAAAAGAAATTAGCTAACCCTGGCTATACTGAAAAAGCACCCGCTGCCGTTGTTGAAAAAGAGCATGAGAAATTACACGGCAATATTGCCTCATTAGGAAAGCTTCGTGAGCAATTGCTGAAGATTCAATAACGAAGCAGCCTATTGTCAGAGTGAGCCACTGGGCTTTTTTGAGGATAACCTGCATAGCTGTATTAGTTGGCTTGGTAACGGGTGCTGCTTTGAAAGACACGCCGGGTACCAATCAATTCAGTAAGTAAATGTTTACTCTTCTTCTGCGTGTACTTCTGAAGCCTCTGAAACCGCTTGCTCAACAGCGACCACCACTTCAGCGGCTTTTTGCGCAAGGTCTTCTGCTTCAGAAATCTGAGGTTCTTCAGCCAGATCAAACTTAGCTTCGATAGCGGCTATTTCAGCATCAAGTTGATCTTCATCTAGCAATTGAATCGGATGACGCTCAATTTCATGTTCAATAGCATCAGCGGCAGCCTTATCTTCTTCAATTAAAGCTTGAGTCTGTTCTTGCTCAAGTAATTGCATTTGCTGCTCAAGTTCACTACCTGCAATATCTAAATCCGCTAAATCTTGCAAACTAGGTAATTCAGTAAGTGATTGAACATTAAAGTAATCTAAAAATTCTTTGGTGGTACCCAATAATGCGGGCTTTCCAGGAACATCGCGCTGCCCCACTTCTTTCACCCAGCCACGTTCCATCAAGGTGCGAACAATATTTGAGCTAACTGCAACACCACGTACTTCCTCAATTTCAGCACGGGTGATAGGTTGACGATAAATAACCAGTGCTAATGTTTCTAATAACGCACGTGAATAACGTGGCGGACGTTCTTCCCATAATTTTTTTAACCAAGGCGCGCACTCTTGCTTCGCTTGATAACGATAACCACTGGCAACTTGTTTTAATTCAACACCACGATCGTCACAGGCTTGTTGTAAATTTTCCAGTGCGATTTTCAATGTTTTACTGTCAGGACGTTCGGCCTCATCAAATAAATTAGCCAATTGTGTCACTGACATAGGTGCTTCATAAGCCATTAATGCGGCTTCAATGATTTGTTGTATTTTTGTGATGGTCATTGTTTCACTCATGTTCAACTGCCTTAATATGTATAGGTGCAAATGGTTCAGGCTGCACGACTTGGATTAATGATTCTTTAATTAATTCTAAAATGGCAATGAAGGTCACAACCAATCCTTGCCGCCCTTCATTTTTAGTAAATAGGTCAGTAAATTCAATAAAATTAATCGATTGTAATCGCGACAAGATGGTCGTCATGCGCTCACGAATGGATAATGTTTCACGTTGGATTTGATGGCTAGTGTTCAGATTCACACGCTTCATGACATCATAAAAAGCCATCACCAATGTTTTTAAATCCACCTGTGGCTGTTGTCGCTCCACTTTCAAATTGGGTAAGTCAGAATGTGCAATAAAAACATCGCGCTCGACTCGTGGCATTTGCTCAATATCTTCAGCCACATTTTTAAAACGCTCATATTCTTGCAGACGACGCACCAACTCTGCGCGCGGATCGTTTTCATCTTCATCGATGCTCATGCGTGGCAATAACATCCGTGATTTGATTTCGGCTAATGTAGCCGCCATCACTAAATATTCAGCTGCTAGTTCTAACTGTAAATTCGACATCAAGTCAATGTAGCTAACATATTGACGTGTAATGTCTGCAATAGGAATATCTAATATGTCGAGATTGTTTTTTCTAATCAAGTATAAGAGTAAATCGAGGGGTCCTGAAAAAGCCTCAAGGAAAACTTCCATTGCGGCAGGAGGAATATACAAATCATGTGGCATCGTCAAAAATGGACTGCCACCAACCATTACTACCGGGTGAAGTTTCTCTACACTACCGGGCTGGGGTTGTTCCATTAGTTCTGCTTCAGCTTGTTGCTCACTCATTGGTAATTCAATCCCATTGCTCGTTTCACATCTTCCATGGTTTCACTCGCGACTTCACGAGCCTTTTCAGCACCTTCAAGCACGATATTACGGACTACACCTGGATTCGTTTCAAACTCTTTTGCTCTTTCTCGAATGGGGGCAACTTCGACTTCAATGCTATCAATCAATGGCCTTTTACATTCTAAACAGCCAATCCCAGCACTCCTGCACCCTTTCTGAACCCAATCCTTAACGTCATCCTTAGAGTATACCTGATGTAAGCCCCAAACTGGACACTTTTCCGGCGTTCCGGGGTCAGATCGGCGAACTCTGGCCGGGTCGGTCGGCATTTTCTGAATCTTAGTTGCGATACTATCAGCCGGTTCACGTAATTGGATAGTATTACCATAAGATTTGGACATTTTTTCACCATCCAAACCTGGCATTTTCGACTGTGCCGTTAATAAGGCTTCTGGCTCCGGCAAAATGATTTTGCCGCCCCCTTCTAAATAACCCAACAATAATTCTTGCTCATCAAGACGTAAGTTACCTTGCTCCTCGAGCAACGCTTGACCAGTAGCTAGCGCCTCATGATCACCCTGTTCTTGATAGGCTTTAAGTAAATATTGAAATTGCTTTGCGGATTTTTTACCGAATTTCGCAATGGCTAATTCTGCTTTAGCTTTATAACCGGCTTCTTTGCCATAAAAATGGTTAAAACGTCGTGCAATTTCACGCGTAATTTCCAAATGGGGAACCTGGTCTTCTCCCACAGGTACCAAACCTGCTTTATAAAGCAAGATATCGGCACTCATTAGCACCGGATAACCTAAAAAGCCAAATGTACCCAAGTCGCGTTCGCTTAATTTATTAATTTGGTCTTTATAAGTGGGCACTCGTTCCAACCAACTCAGAGGGGTCAGCATACCCAGATATAATTGTAATTCAGCATGTTCTGGCACCATAGATTGAATAAAAATAGTGGCCGAACTAGGGTTGACGCCGGCTGCTAGCCAATCAACCAACATATCCCATGTGTGTTGCTGAATACCACTGGAATCTTCATAATGTGTGGTTAAGGCATGCAAGTCAGCCGCAAAAAAGAAACAGTCGTACTCATGCTGCAACTTAATCCAGTTTTTAAGTACGCCATGATAATGGCCAAGATGCATTCGGCCGGTACTGCGCATTCCTGATAAAACTCGTGTACTCAAAATCACTCCTCAAACTCGCTCAAATTGCCTTTACCACGGCGTAAAATCACCGGGCCATTATGACTTAAATCTATCACGCTTGTGGCCTCAATACCACAAGATCCACCATCAATCACGAAATCTAGCTGGCGTAAAACCACCGCCGGAATGTCATCAATAGCGGCAATGGGTTGTGCGTCACCAGGCAGTTGAAAGGTTAAACTGGATAAAGGTTCACCTAAAGCCTCGAGCAATAGTTGTGCTATTTTATTATCAGGAACGCGCAGCCCTATCGTTTTACGTTTAGGGTGCATCAATCGCTTAGGCAAATCATGCGTTGCTTCCAAGATAAACGTATAAGGCCCGGGCGTATGTGCCTTAAGTAAGCGGTAAACCTGCTTGTCGACTTTAGCATAAGTCGCTAACTCAGACAAATCGCGGCACATTAATGTAAAGTTGTGATTAGTCTCTAACTGCCGAATTTGGCGAATTTTTTCTAGTGCTGTTTTATCCGCAATATGGCAGCCCAAGGCGTAACTTGAATCTGTAGGGTAAGCAAATACAGCCCCTTTTCGGATAGCTTTAACTGCCTGCTCAAGCAAGCGTGGCTGGGGATTCTGTGGATGAATTTCGATGATCTCAGACATATAATTTGGCCAGCTTCTCTGTTAGAATATGGCCTACAGTATACCAAAATAGAAAGGAATTTACCCTATGCAACGTTTTTTCTTCGATATTTTTCCTATTATCATATTCTTTGCCATTTACAAATTTTTTGGTATTTACGCTGCCACAGCCTCTGCCATTGTTGTTTCTCTGCTACAAGTCGTATACACCCGGATGAGACATCGCAAATTTGACAAAATGCAGGTCGCGACTTTAGTCTTAATTGGCTTTTTTGGTGGTGCAACGCTAATTTTTCATAACCCGCTCTTTATAAAATGGAAAGTTTCCGTTTTATATTGGTTATTTGCGGTAGCCATTCTAGGCTCTCACTATATTGGCAAGCGTCCCCTAGTACAACGGATGCTGGGTGAGCAAATTAAATTACCCACAAAAATTTGGCATCGCTTAAGTTGGTCATGGTTTGTATTTTTTGCTGCTGTTGGCTTCATCAATCTCTATGTGATGTTTCACTACAGCACCAACACTTGGGTAGATTTCAAACTATTTGGCATTTTAGGTTTAACCGTATTATTTTTCCTTGGGCAAGGAATTTACCTAATACGGCATGTGAAAGAGCAGTGAGTAACCGAGTTGAAAAAATTCGTGCTGCGCTAGAAAGCGCTTTGCACCCCGATTCACTGGCGATCATCGACAATAGTCATTTGCATGCTGGCCATGCTGGTGCTAGAGACGGTAAAGGTCATTTCAAAGTTATTATACAAGCCCATGATTTGCAGGGTAAATCACTGATCAAACAACACCGTCTTATTTATCAAGCGCTTCATGAATTAATGCAAACGGATATACATGCCTTAGAGATCGAAACCACTGACAAATAGTTTGACATATCCCCGCTATTTTCGTATATTGGTCTCTGAAGAGGTGCATTTGCCAATTTATGCTATTGAAGTGACCAAACACTAATGATGCAGTATAAATGGGTATATGCCGAAATCGTAATAAAGTTGGTTACATTTACGGTTGGGGTTAATCTTGAAAGAGTTAGCACTGTCACGCTAAACGTGGAGCACTTCAAATAGAATCTCTCCTGCTCCCTTGTTAGTATTTCCTCTTAATTTTATATTTCACCACATAGGAACAGACATGTCGGACAATACCTTAAAACGCAAATTAAAATCACGTCACATATCCATGATTGCTATTGGTGGCTCTATTGGTTCTGGCATTTTCATTGCGAGTGGTACGGCTATTCATATGGCTGGCCCCGGTGGTGCATTATTAGCTTATGCCATCATCAGTTTAATGGTGTATTTTTTGATGACAAGTCTAGGTGAGATGGCAACTCTGCTTCCGAGCACCGGAAGTTTCTGTGACTACTCAAGCCGCTTTGTCGACCCTGCTTTTGGTTTTGCCATGTCTTATAATTATTGGTTTAACTGGGCCATTACCGTCGCGGTAGATTTATCTGCCGCCGCATTTATTATGCATTCATGGATTCCCGAAGTTTCATTTTTATGGTGGTCGATTATTTTCTTTGTCATGACCGTATTATTAAATTTTGTGTCCGTTGGTCTCTACGGTGAATCGCAATATTGGTTTTCAGCCATCAAGGTAATTGCTGTCATTTTGTTTATCATTGTGGGTGGCTTAATTATTTTTGGAATGATAGGCCATCATCAAGCTTTTGACTTAAAAAACTGGACTATCGGCGATGGACCATTCCATGCGGGTTGGGTCGGTTTTTTAAGCGTATTAATGATTGCAGGTTTTTCATTTCAAGGTACAGAAATTTTTGGTATAACTGCGGGAGAAACCAAAGATCCTAAAACCAGCATACCAAAAGCAGTACGTAGTGTGTTTTGGCGAATATTATTATTCTATGTATTATCCATGGTTGTCATTAGTTTTATTATTCCCTACACCGATCCAACTTTAATTAGTGCGAGCACAACCAATGTCGGTGCCAGTCCGTTTACCATCGTATTTAAAATGGCCGGTATGCACTTCGCTGAAACCGCCATGACTATTGTCATTTTGCTAGCTGTTTTATCCGCTGCAAATGCTAGCATGTATACAGCCACCCGAACCTTGTGGCATATTGCACAAGAAGGCCATGGCCCGAAATTTTTAGCTAAAACCACTAAGCATGGTATTCCTGCCACTGCATTATTATTTACAGCATTCATTGGTGCCAGCGTATTCTTATCATCCATATTTGGCCAAGGAAAGTTTTTCGTTTGGTTATTAAATGTATCTAGCTTAGCTGGCTTTATTGCCTGGTTTGGTATTGCTTTATGCCATTTTCGTTTTCGCCGCGCTTACTTGATGCAAGGCCGTCTATTAAGTGACTTGCCTTACTATGCAAAAGGTTTCCCTCTTGGACCGCTTTTTGCACTTTTCTTATCGGTGTTTGTTGTGCTAGGTCAACAGTTAAACATGTGGTTTGCGCATCAATTTAACTGGGGTGATTTAGTAGGCACCTACATTGGCTTACCCATTTTTGCTTTGCTCTATTTAGCCTATAAATATAAAAATCATACCAAACTCATTCCGTTATCTGAGTGTAAATTTGATTAATATATTCTATAGTTAATCATTCTTAACGATAAGAAAAGTTAATATTAAGATGACAGCAGCGAGAATAAAAGGCAAGTCCAAGTAAATATTGATCAACCAGCCCGAAACAAAACCGGTGATAAACCAGGCTAAGGCTAAGGCGGTCATTGCGTAACCCATAATCCAACCTTGTTTATTTTCAGCCACTCTATTTGATAATACTGCCAGTAAGCCAACATAACTAATACCAGTGAATATAGTGACCGGAATAACAAACACCCATTGAGCCCAAGCACCAGGGATAATCGCACAACACAACAACCCTATCGCAACTAAACCAATCCCCCAAATTAAGATGTTTTCAAGCTTGAAACGTTTAATCAGAAAAGGATACAAAACTAGCAAACCAAAACACATTAACAAGCCCAAGTAGGCTGTAAAGTCACCCACCTGCTCAGGAGTATATTGATATGCTAGCCCCAAATACATAATGATTGCGTTGTAATATTGGCTCCAACCCAGTTCTAATAAAAATACGGACAAAAGTAAAATACCAATTTGGTATTCTTTAATTGCGGGCACTATGCCGAAGATAATTTCCTTCAAATTCAACTCGTGTTCAACACTCACTTTGGCTGTTTCATGGAAACCTATCCATAGTAAAATTATATTTAACACGACGACTACTGAGCCTATCCAATAAGGCGTGGTCGTATTAAACCAACTAACTAATGTGGAATTCGACAAGTAACCACCGGCTAAGGGACCAAGCAATAAAGCCAAAGTCATAGAAAAAGCAATCAAGCTTAAATATAACGCTTTTTGCTTACCCTGCGCAATGTCAGTCACTGCAGCTTGAGCAACCGGCTGACTGGCTGAACCAACGCCGGCAATAAAACGACCAACAATAACCAAAGCAATTGAGCGTTTCACAATACCCAGAATGGGCACGACAAAACCCAATAATGAAATAACCAAGCAGGCTAAAAAAGTTTTTTTACGGCCAAATTTGTCTGAACAGCTACCCACTAACGGTGCGGCTAAAATCATCGCTAAAAATCCTAAACCAATAGCTATACCCATGACAATATTACGTTCTGCGATGGTCTCAGCAACTGGTAGCAAACCAGCATGTGTATTATAAATTAGACGAATTAAAACAGGAATAACTAAAAAATAACCGAATGAATCTAAAAATATCAGTAACAATAAGGGGATAAGCGTGCGTTTATGCGACATGACTCGCTCCTCAACTTCGTAATCATCTTCAATGCGTCACACTCTGCACAACACAAACAAAGGCTCATATTTATTTAAATTCAAGCCGCTGCTCATACAGAACAGCGGCTATGAAAGTTTACTTCAACGCTGCCTTCATAGCAGACCCTAGTTCCGCAGGGGATTTAACTGTCGTTACACCCGCCGCTTCTAGCGCTGCAAATTTATCAGCGGCAGTACCTTTACCGCCCGCAATAATTGCACCGGCATGTCCCATACGCTTACCTTCAGGTGCTGTTACACCGGCAATGTAGGAGACTACTGGTTTAGTCACATGATGTTTGATGTAGTCTGCAGCTTCTTCTTCTGCCGTACCACCAATTTCACCGACCATAATAATACCTTCTGTTTCAGGATCTTTTTCAAACATTTCTAAAATATCAATAAATGTTGAACCTGGAATTGGATCGCCACCGATACCCACACAGGTGCTTTGCCCTAAACCTAATGCTGTCGTTTGATTTACAGCTTCATAAGTTAAAGTACCTGAACGTGATACGATTCCGATTTTTCCACGCTGATGAATATAACCTGGCATAATACCAATTTTACATTCGCCTGGCGTGATCACACCAGGACAGTTAGGGCCAATCAAACGACCTTGAAAGTGCTGATTATTCATATAGCGTTTCACTTCCAGCATATCCAATGTTGGAATACCTTCAGTAATACAAATAACAAGCTCAACGCCTGACTCAAAAGCTTCAATAATTGAATCTTTACAAAAAGGTGCAGGCACGTAAATTACACTCGCTGTTGCACCTGTTTCTTCAACGGCCTCTTCCATAGTATTAAACACAGGTAAGCCTAAATACTCTGTACCACCTTTACCAGGTGTCACACCACCCACAACTTTAGTACCGTATTCAATCGCTTGCTCTGAATGAAAAGTACCTTGCTTGCCAGTAAAACCTTGCACTAACACTTTGGTGTCTTTATTAATTAAAATACTCATTATGCACCTCCAACTGCAGCAACAATTTTATTTGCCGCATCTGTTAAACCTTTAGCTGGCGTGATATTCAAACCGCTTTCCGCTAATTTTTTTGCACCCAATTCAGCATTGTTACCTTCTAAACGAACAACAATAGGAATATCAATACCAACCTCACCAACAGCACCAATGATGCCATCTGCAATTAGGTCACAGCGCACAATACCACCAAAGATATTGACTAAAATACCTTTCACGGAAGTGTCTGATAAAATAATTTTAAAGGCTTCGGTAACGCGCTCTTTGGTCGCTCCACCACCCACATCTAAGAAGTTAGCCGGTTGACCACCATGCAATTTAATAATATCCATTGTAGCCATAGCAAGACCAGCACCATTGACCATGCAACCAATATCACCCTCTAGGGCAACGTAGTTTAAATCCCAATCACGAGCACGATTTTCACGCTCATCTTCTTGACTTGGATCACGCATCGCACGTAATTGTGGTTGACGGTATAAAGCATTATCATCGATAGTCACTTTGCCGTCTAAACACAATAAATCGCCATCTTGAGTAACAACCAATGGATTAATTTCTAACAAAGCCAAATCTTTTTCAATAAACATGTGACCTAAGGCCATCATGATTTTAGTGAATTGTTTGATTTGAGTTGGATTTAAACCCAACTTAAAACCAACAGAACGACACTGATAAGGCATAATGTTAGTCAACGGAACCATAACAACTTTCAGAATTTTCTCAGGTGAATGTTCAGCAACTTCTTCAATTTCGACACCACCTTCAGTAGATGCCATAAAGACCACACGTTGTAACGCACGATCAACCACAGCACCCAAATACAATTCACGTCCTATATTACACGGTTTTTCAATTAATAACTGATTAACTGGTTGACCACGTTCGTCGGTTTGATAGGTAACCAAGCGTGTATTTAATAAAGCATGAGCAGCTTCTTCAACTTCGTCGCTACCACTCACAATTCTAACACCGCCCGCTTTGCCTCGGCCACCCGCATGCACTTGGGCTTTTACCACACTGCGTTTGCCGCCTAATCGTTTGGCAATCTCAACGCATTCTTCAACATTCCAAGCAACCTCACCTTCTGGCACTGGAATCTGGTAACTTCTAAATAACTCTTTCGCTTGATACTCATGTAAATTCATTTATCCGTTCACTCCTAATTATAAGTCTAATAGCAACCTTGCTGGATCTTCCAATAGTTCTTTAATAGTACGTAAAAATAGTACCGACTGTTTTCCATCAATAATTCGATGGTCGTATGATAACGCTAAATACATCATTGGTCTAATGACAATTTCACCATTCTCCACTATCGGGCGATCTTTAATAGCATGCATACCTAAAATTGCACTTTGTGGTGGATTTAATACCGGTGTCGACATCAAAGAACCAAAACCACCACCATTAGTGATAGTAAAAGTACCACCTGTCATATCATCCAAGGTGATTTGACCATCACGCGCTTTATCCGCAAAGCTTTTAATGCCTTTTTCAACATCAGAAAAGCTCATTTTATCCACGTTTCGTAAAATTGGCACCATTAAACCGCGATCCGTTGATACCGCCACGCCTATATCATAAAAACCATGATAAATAATTTCCGAGCCATCGATAGAAGCATTCACATCCGGAAAGCGTTTCAAGGCCTCAACAGCTGCTTTAGTGAAAAAGGACATAAAACCTAGACGTGCGCCATGTTGTTTTTCAAAACTATCTTTATATCGCGCTCTTAAATCCATTACAGCCTGTAAATTCACTTCATTAAACGTAGTCAACATTGCGGTAGACTGAGTCACCTCTAACAAACGTTCAGCAATACGCTGACGCAAACGTGTCATCGGCACACGCTCCTCTGTGCGACCAGTGACATTAGCTGCCGCCGCATTAATCGCCTGAGGGCGAACGCCTGTTTCAGCCGCCTTACGGCGCTGTGATGGTGTTAAATCATGACTGCCTTCAACGGGTGCTGCAGGTTTAGTTGCAGCGGGTGTTGCTTTTTTAGCAGGCGTTTCGGCAATAGCAGATTTAACTTCTTGTTTAGCTTCAACTTTAGCTGCACCAGATCCCGCAATTAAAATTCCAATCACCGTACCAGCCGTAACTACCGCACCCTCGGCGGCAACGATAGACTCCAAAACACCATCCATCGGTGCTGGCACTTCCAAAACGACTTTATCCGTCTCTAAATCAACTAAATTTTCACCCTCTCTAATACTTTCGCCCGGCTGTTTATGCCATGCGGCAATCGTTGCATCAGCAACAGATTCTGGTAAAACAGGCACTTTAATTTCAGTTGTCATCACTCGCTCCCCTTAAGCTAATGCTTCGTCCACTAGTTTTTGTTGTTCTTTGGTAAATGTATTTAAATAGCCGCACGCAGGCGCAGCAGATGCAAGCCGCCCAACATACGTTAATGTTTGTCCATCCGCTAAACAACGCTCTAAACGGTGTTTAATGGAATACCATGCCCCCTGATTTTTCGGCTCCTCTTGACACCAAATAATTTGGCCGGCCTTACTATAAGCTTTCAATTCAGCCGTCAATTCATCAGTCGGGAATGGATATAATTGCTCAATACGAATAATAGCCACGTTTTTTTGCTTTTTCTCACGTCGTTGCTGCAATAAATCATAATATACTTTACCACTACAGACGATAACTTTATCCACTTTAGTAGATTTCAATTCATCTATTTCAGGAATCAGCCACTGGAATTCACCCTTTGCCAACTCATCAAGCGTTGAGGTCACTAATTTATGACGCAGTAAACTTTTAGGTGTCATAACTATTAAAGGTTTGCGTGCTTTGCGAACCACTTGGCGACGAATCATATGAAAAACCTGTGCAGGTGTAGTCGGTTGACAAACTTGCATATTATCTTGCGCACACAATTGTAAATATCGCTCCAAACGTGCTGAAGAATGTTCGGGGCCTTGACCTTCTTGACCATGAGGTAAAAATAAAGCTAACGCGCAATAGCGCCCCCATTTTTGCTCCATAGAACTTAAAAATTGATCCACTATCACTTGTGCGCCATTAGCAAAATCACCAAATTGCGCTTCCCAAATAACCAAGTCATTAGGTGCAGCCATCGCGTAACCCGCATCAAAGCCCATCACGGCTTCTTCTGACAAAGTGGAGTTGATTACGTCAAAACGTGCTTGTTCTTTACTTAAATTTTGTAGTGGAATATATTTCGCGCCCGTTTTTGTATTATGCAGCACAGCATGTCGATGAAAAAAAGTTCCCCGCTGCACATCTTGGCCGGATAAACGAACATTATGACCATCAACTAATAAACTTGCATAAGCTAAAGTTTCCGCATAACCCCAATCAATAGGCATTTCGCCTTGTGCCATTTTGCTGCGACTTTCCATTACTTTTGCAATACGTGGATGTAAGTAATTATTTTCATCCACATTTGTAATCTTCTCACCTAAAGCATTAAGCGTTTTAAGTGCAACACTTGTCTTGCTTTTATCGTTCAATTTTTTATTTTGATGAGGCGTCCAGTCGGCATCATAATTATGCGGCTGATGCTCAATCAAATCAACCACGGCCTCGCCTTTGGCTAAGCGCACATGGAATTCTTTCATCCAATCTGTTGCTTGTGACACCGTGACAACATTTTGCTTTTCAAGTGTAGCGGCATACAGTGTCCAGGTGGTCGCTAACTTTTTAATCGTTTTATACAGTATCGGTTGAGTCGCTGAAGGTTCATCCGCTTCATTATGTCCATGGCGACGATAGCAAATTAGATCGATCACCACATCTCGATTAAACTTCATTCTGAAATCTAAAGCGAGTTGCACCGCAAATAACGCAGCCTCAGGATCATCACCATTAACATGAAAAATAGGCGCTTCAACCATTTTAGCCACATCAGTGCAATACAGCGTTGAACGATCATCATAGGGATCTGTGGTAAAACCAACTTGGTTATTGATAACAATATGTACCGTACCACCCGTTTTATAACCCTCAACCTGCGATAAATTGAACGTCTCCATTACCACACCTTGACCAGCAAACGCTGCATCACCATGGATTAAGACAGGTAATACTCGCTGCATACCATTAGCGCCACGACGGTCTTGTTTAGCGCGCACACCGCCCTCAACAACCGGTGATGCGATTTCTAAATGTGAAGGGTTAAAGGCTAGTGATAAGTGAATAGGCCCGTCCACCGTTTTAACATCCGATGAGAAACCCAGATGATATTTCACGTCACCGGAAATTTCATCCTGATGTTTGCCATCGAACTGATCGAACAAATCTTGTGGTTTTTTACCCATGATATTGACCAACACATTCAAACGACCGCGATGTGCCATACCAATAACCATTTCATCCACTTTGTTTTTAGCACTTAAACTGGCTAAGAAATCAAGCATAGGAATTAAGGTATCACCACCTTCGAGTGAAAAACGTTTTTGGCCAACATATTTATTATGTAAATAACGCTCCAAGCCCTCAGTTGACATCAAGCGATCTAATATACGTAATTTTGTTTCTTTTGAAAAATCAGGATGACCTAGCTTTGTCTCATATTTCTCAAACAACCAACGACGTTGCTCTGAATCGGTAATATGCATAAATTCGGCGCCAATAGCACCACAATAAGTCTTTTCGAGTGCCGCGATAATTTCTTTTAGACTGGCACGCTTTAAACCAAAAAAGTTACCCGAGCTAAATACGGTATTTAAATCTGCTTCACTCAATCCGTTATATCTTAATTGCAACTCATCAATAGCGGGTATTTTTTCCAAACACAAAGGATCGGTTTTGGCTTGGCGGTGGCCAAGGGTTCGATAATGATTGATTAAATCAATCACATCTTCTTGCTTACGTTCATGTAAAACATCACCCTCAACCGCTATCGAGGCAACCGGTTGTTTTGCAAAATCCAAAAAGTATTCACGCACGGCTGCAACTGAAACTTCCTGTTGCCCAGTACTAGGTAACCCTGCAAAATAGGTCTGCCACTCTTCGCTAACAGAATGCGGATCATGCAAATAATCTTCATACAATTCATCTAGGTAAGCAAAATTACCACCCGCTAATTGTGAGCTGCTTAAAAAACTTTGATAATCAGTGTGGGACATTTTTATATTTATACCTGTTGACGCACCATTTCACCACGCAACTCCGCAATGGCTTTAGTTGGATTCAATCCTTTCGGACACACGCTGACGCAATTCATAATACCACGACAACGGAACAAGCTAAAAGGATCCTCTAACGCGGCTAACCGTTCTGCCGTAGCAGTATCACGGCTATCTTGCACAAATCGGTTGGCTTGTAATAGTGCTGCAGGGCCTAAGAATTTATCAGGATTCCACCAAAATGAGGGACAAGACGTTGAGCAACAAGCACATAAAATACACTCATATAAACCATCCAACTTATTACGTTGCTTCGGTGACTGCAAACGCTCTTTGCTTGGACGCGGCTCGTCATTCATCAAATACGGTTTAACCTTTTCATACTGACGATAAAATTGTGTCATATCAACGACCAGATCACGCACTACTGGCAACCCAGGGAGTGGACGTAAGGTAACTTTTTTCGGCAATGAGCTAATAGAAGTGATACAAGCCAAACCATTCTTACCATTAATATTCACGCCATCAGAACCACAAACACCTTCACCGCAGGAGCGTCGAATAGAGACACTGTCATCCAAGTGGTCTTTAATATAAACAATTACATCCAATAACATCTGCCCAACTACTTGGGATAAATCAACATCATAGGATTGCATATAAGGCTTTTCATCTTTTTCAGGATCAAAGCGATAAATTTCAACCTGCATGATCCGCGATTCAACTTGTTTGCTTTTTGTTGTACTCATTGCTCGCTCCTTAAAATTGATCCCGATCGGCTAGTTGAAATGGTTTAATATCTTTAGGACTCATATTAACTTCACGTTGTGCGGTGCGGCCATCATTAAATAATAACGAATGTTTATGCCATTTCTCATCATTACGTTTAGGGCAATCTACACGAGAATGCGCACCGCGACTTTCATCACGAGTAAATGCACTTTTAGCGGTAACATAAGCAACCGTCAATAAATTATCTAATTCTAATGCTTCCATCCGAGCCGTATTAAAAACTTTGGAATGATCTTTAAATGCAGCTTTACTCAAGCGCTCACGCAACACTTCCAGTTTTTTCAAGCCAGCTTCCATCGGCTTACCGTCACGGAAAACACCAAAATTGTTTTGCATCACCTCTTGCATCTCAATACGAATTGCTTCAATTGATTCACCTTCAGTGCGATCATTCCAGGCATTAAAACGTTGCATTGCCGCAGCCAATTGTTCATCACTGACATCAGGCATTTCTAAATCGCCCTCATCCAAATTTTCAACTAAATGCATGCCAGCTGCACGCCCAAACACCACGATATCTAGCAATGAATTAGTACCCAAACGATTCGCACCATGTACAGATACACAAGCACACTCGCCAGCGGCATAAAGACCTTTAACAATTTTTTGATTGTTGCTTGCATCAAGAGTAACGACTTGACCATGAATATTCGTTGGAATACCACCCATCATATAATGACACGTAGGTATCACAGGAATATTATCTTTAGTGATATCCACACCCGCAAAAGTTTTAGCTAATTCAGTAATACCCGGTAATCGTTTCTGTAGTTCTGCTACACCCAAATGACTTAATTTTAATTCGACATAATCACCCTTTGGCCCACAACCTCGGCCTTCTTGTATCTCCAGCAATGAACAGCGAGAAACTATATCACGGCAATCTAAATCTTTTAATGTTGGGGAGTAACGTTCCATATAACGTTCACCATCTTTATTCAATAAAATTCCGCCCTCACCACGTGCACCTTCGGTAATTAAAACACCGGCACCCGCAATACCTGTTGGATGAAATTGCCAAAACTCCATATCTTGCAAAGGAAAACCTGCACGGAACACCATACCCAAACCATCACCCGTGTTCATTCGTGCGTTAGTGGTTGTTTTATAAATACGCCCAGCACCGCCGGTCGCAAAAATTGTTGCGCGTGATTTGAAATACATCACTTCGCCTGTCTCAATACACATCGCCGTAACACCTGCGACGACATCATCATCTGTTTTCACGATATCAAGCGCATACCATTCGGAGAAAAATACTGTTTTGGCTGCCAAGTTTTGTTGATACAAGGTATGTAACATCGCATGCCCAGTTCTATCCGCCGCTGCACAAGCACGGTTTACTGGTTTTTCACCAAAATTTTGTGTATGGCCACCAAAAGGACGTTGGTAAATTTTACCATCATCTAAGCGTGAAAATGGCATGCCCATATGTTCTAACTCGATTACAGCGGGCACAGCTTCTTGACACATATACTCGATAGCATCTTGGTCACCCATATAATCACTGCCATGAACTGAATCATACATATGCCATTGCCATTTATCTTCCATGACATTACCCAATGAAGCACTAATACCACCTTGCGCTGACACCGTATGCGAACGGGTTGGAAATACTTTAGAAATGACTGCTGTTTTTTTACCGGAACTAGAAAGCTGTAATGCGGCACGTAATCCCGCACCACCCCCACCAACAACAATGGCATCAAATTCTTGTATTGCGACTGTGCTCACTCTTTACATCCCCCACAAAATTGAAATGCCCCAAATCACACAAAGGAACAAGGCAATGATGATAACTAATTGAAAAATCAAACGCACCGCGGTTGACTTAAGATAATCTGTTGAAATAGTCCACATACCCACCCAAGCATGACCTAAAATAGCGAGCAAAGTCATAAGACTTGCAACACGTACGAAAGTGCTAGCAAATAAAATTTGCCACTGGCCATATTGTAAATTTGGGTGAAATAAAAAATAGCCAATCATGAACACCGAATAAGCCGCAATAATAATTGCAGAGACACGCTGAATTAACCAATCACGTAAACCATTACGCGTCATGCTTGTTACGTTACTTACCATATCCACACTCCCGCTAAAATGATTAATATAGTGGAGCACACAATACCTAACCATGCGCCAATTTTTCCGCCTTGCAACGATTCACCCAAACCAATATCCATCAATAAATGACGAATGCCCAGGACTACGTGATAAAGCAATGCGGATAAAAATATCCAGACTAAAAATTTACCCCAAGGGCTTTGTAAATACTGCATAGTTGTTATAAAACTATCCGGCGAACTCAAGGTATCATTTAGTACCCATAATGATAGAGGGACTAAAATGAATAACAAGAATCCCGTTAAGCGATGACCAATAGACGTTATCGCCGTGATCGGAAATTTCATCGTGTGTAACGCAAGATTGACAGGTCGTTTATCTTTCACAAACATTCTCCATATAAATAGCCAAATAGCAGGCCCGGCACAAAGTAATTTTTTAGCTTTGATGGATCGGATTATAAACCCATTAGCGCCAAAGCACAAATTAACCTCTGTGTTCGTATGAATAATTATTGTGTAAAAAATCACCTTGGTCTTAATCCATGCGCCTGCTCAAATCAGTCACGCATAGTTATCTTGCTTTCAGGCTGAGCGGTTAATTAATGAACTTAAAACCTTGAAGGAAGTATTACCTGCAAACAAGATAGTGGACAATATATTGTTACTATAGCAACAGGTGACCCTAAATTTGATATTTCAGTGACCATTGCGCCTAAAACAGTCGGTTTAAATGATTATTTTGAAAGAACTGATTCATTTGGAAATACAATTTATTACAATATGCCATTTCATATAGAGGATAGAGGAAAACTTCCCTGTATGGCCATTGAGCATTTGCCAGCACAGCGATACTAACCGATTCAGTTTTGACAAAACAGGCTAAGCTAGTTAATGATTATAATAAAAGCCAAAACCAGCAAACAATTTCATCTGCCAAATAGCCTAAATCTAGCGCTGTAATTGCTTGACACTTGGCTCATTTAACGTACAATTCTGTAAAATATAGCTGCAACGCCAACATCCTAAATAAGAAGAAAAGACTAACATGTCAACGCTCATTTTTGCATCGAATAGCACCTTCATCATCCGTGACGGCGTACTCTATGCGGCTGGCGTCAATGTCCAGGGCCAACTCGGCACCGGAGACAATCTCAATAGACCCACCTTAACGCGCATACAAGGCTTACCTGCCGGACGACGTGCGATTGCGGTGGCGGCGGCAGAATGGCACACGATTGTATTGCTGGATGATGGCAGCCTCGTTGCCTCTGGCCAAAACAGTAAGGGCCAACTCGGCACCGGAGACAATCTCAATAGTCCCACCTTAACGCGTATGCAAGGCTTACCTGCCGGACGACGCGCGATTGCAGTGGCAGTGGGAGAATGGCACACGATTGTATTGCTGGATGATGGCAGCATCGCTGCAACTGGCCGCAATAGCGCCGGCCAACTCGGTACCGGGGAATATGACAATAGAAAAACTTTAACGCTCATGCCCTTACCTGCCGAACGGCGCGCGATTGCGGTGGCAGCGGGAGGCGATCACACAGTTGTATTGCTGGATGATGGCAGCGTCGTTGCAACTGGCCGCAATCGGTGCGGTCAACTCGGCACCGGGGATAATAATAATAGACTCACCTTAATGCCCATGCCATTACCCGCCGGACGGTGCGCAATTGCGGTGGCAGCGGGAAGTGACCACACAGTTGTATTGCTGGATGATAGCAGAGTCTTTGCAACTGGCGACAATCAGTATTGCCAACTCGGCACCGGGGATAATGACGATAGAAAAACTTTGACGCTCATGCCCTTACCTGCTGAACGGCGCGCGATTGCGGTGGCAACGAGAAGCGGTCACACGGCTGTCTTGCTGGATAACGGCACCATCTTTGCAACTGGCCGCAATCAGTACGGCCAACTCGGCACCGCGGGCCATACCTGGGGCGATGAAGTTACCTTAATGCCCATGCCCTTACCCGACGAACAGCGCGCGATTGCGGTGGCAGCGGGAAGCGGTCACACAGTTGTATTGCTGGATGATGACAGCATCGTTACAATTGGCTACAATTTCAATGGCCAACTCGGCACCAGGAACTGTACAAATAAAGAAACCTTAATGCAAACAATCATGCCACCACCACCGATGACAAACACTCTTTCATTGCAAGCTATCTGCCTACAATCCTTAAAGTTTCCGTTTGCATTTCAACAATCTTCAGATTACCGTCACCAACTCCCCTGCAACATTATGAACTCAAGCAATCAACGTTTTTTGCCACACTTACTCTATTGCGACACACATAGGTGCTGGACAAAACCTAATGTACGGCATTCTGAACTAAGCCCCACATACACATGTCCCATTTGTGATGTCCACAAGTCTCCCTATACAAAACTAAGGCCGCTTGATTTACATAGTCCGCAGAACAAACATTCCTACCAACAATTATTGTAAATTTATTGCTTAACTTCTTTCAGGTACCTAGCGCATTTGCAGCGATAAACCTCGGCTTACATTTCATTTTATAGCTTATATACTTGCTGCATAATAATGATAACAAGAACAGCAACCCATGCCCTTGCTAGAAAAATTCCATTGATTTAAGATAGCTTACCCGTCTCCCCAGGGGCTCTACAGTTTTTTTTATGGTGTGCCCAATCTTCCATTTGACAAGTTTGATTACAATATTTAACTTTTTTGCACTTAGAGCAAGACGCTAATTTCTGTTCTAAAGTCTCAGCTTTTCCACACTCTTGGCAAAAAGTTTGTCTTTCACCTTTTTTCACTTCAATTTCTAAGCCTAAGAGCTCGGGTGAGTAATGCCCGATCTCTAAATAGTTAAGACTATACTCATTTGACCCTTCAGCATTTATAAGCCAGTTTAATGCCCCCTCAAGCATCTCTGTTTCTAACCAATTATGAAAATCAGTTTCAAACGAAGGCGCGCTAAAGCTTATTGCCCCATTTAACGGATCAAAAAAATCTATTCTGTTATCTAACGTTAAACAGGCCATTTGGTGTCGCCCTACAAAAGCTTTATTTAACTTTTCATTACAGAAACAGTGTATCAGATGAACGCCCGTATTAGTCGCCAAGGTTTTAATAAATTTTTCACGAATATCAGGGGTTAAGGACCTCATTTCTGTTGCTTTTAAGCTTTTTCTTCTATCAGAATAGGGGAATAAATCAACATCTTGTACACAGCGAGCTGGAGCAGATGTGAAAATAATTTGGGGAAAACAGCCAAAAGATTTATATGCTGAAGAAAATTTTACTCCTCTGAATTCTCCAAAACGGGTAGGATTCATATTACTTTGCTTTACTAATGTATCAAATATTTCCCGTTTTTTTTTGGAAAACCATTGCTCAATGTCTTTATTTGAGATTTTTTCATCAACTTTATATATCTCAAAAATCGCATCTAAACCTAGTTTTGATTGGATCTTTGAAAAATCAATAAATATTTCATCTAACGTTTTCTTAGCGATTAACATTTTGACAAATAGACAAACAAAAGTAGTACATCTATCCACCGGTGGTGTTCGGCTTGCGACACTGAAAGATTTATGTATATGCCCCGCTGGTATTTTAGTAAACATATTATTCCTTTTTTTGTTATTCTGACAGCTTTATTATTACAAACAATCAAGCTTCACGCAATCATTATTTCAATAAGGTATAAAATGGAATACAAATTAAAAGCATATCACTACAAATGTACTATTCGCTTACGTCAAGCAATTAAAGCCATGAATCTAGGATATTTGACAGATGAAATTATTCTGATTTTAGCTTTGTGTACGAACGACCCACGATTACGGTGGGAGTGTGTGTGACAACACGAAATAAACTTTAGCACGAAATGACGCACATTATGTTTGCCCTACTTATGCTCGTTACGATAAAATAAGTGTAGTAAAAAAACATTGATTGCTTAAGCTCCTAAAATGGCAGGCAAGCCCGAGATTGTTGCAACGCAAACAAAGACTTGAAGTATTGTTGTAGGCAGATAGCTTACAATGAAGAAGATTATTCTTATTGATTTTTGTGGCGAATATCAATAGAC